>Ga0207713_1000031_pt1 | contig 283971 bp, 229 predicted proteins | sample KBSS64metaG_FD_184404 | JGI IMG/M metagenome (GOLD analysis project Ga0207713, IMG submission 184404) | Switchgrass rhizosphere microbial communities from Kellogg Biological Station, Michigan, USA - KBS S6-4 metaG (SPAdes) (version 2) | ecosystem: Host-associated > Plants > Roots > Rhizosphere... | reverse complement strand
GTTGTCTTCCAGCTCGGCCAGGGCCTTGCCAGTGCACTCAACGTTCAGCATCACGTAGTGAGCCTTGTGAACATTGTTGATTGCGTAGGCCAGTTGACGACGGCCCCAATCTTCCAGACGGTGGATCTTGCCGCCGTCTTCTTCGATCAGCTTGGTGTAACGCTCAACCATGCCGCCGACTTGCTCGCTCTGGTCCGGGTGAACCAGAAAGATGATTTCGTAATGACGCATGAATGCTCCTTACGGGTTGTAGCCTGCCGCCAAAGCGGTCAGACAAGGAGTGAATAACACTGGTTTATCTTGCACAGAGACAGGCACATGAGCGCCTGCCATGACAGCAAGGGGCGCAATTGTAGAGAAGGGTCTGAATCGGCGCAAGGAAATTGGTGAATATTTGAGCAAAGGCAGCTTCAAGCTATAAGCCGCAAGCTACAAGTTGATCGCATGGGCAGGACCGTAGCAGCACGGCCGTGCTGCTACGGATGGTGCAGGATCAAGCTTTCGTCGCGGCGGCTTTGGCCGAGCGCTGGCGCATCGCTTCGAACAGGCAGACACCGGTCGCGACAGACACGTTCAGGCTGCTGACGCTACCGGCCATCGGCAGGCGCACCAGGTAGTCGCAGTGCTCGCGGGTCAGGCGGCGCATACCTTTGCCTTCGGCGCCCATGATCATGATGGTCGGGCCGGTCAGATCCTGCTGATACAGCTCCTGCTCGGCCTCGCCCGCCGTGCCGACGATCCACAGGCCGCGCTGCTGGAGTTTTTCCAGGGTGCGCGCCAGGTTGGTCACGGCCACCAGCGGAATCACTTCTGCCGCGCCGCATGCCACCTTACGCACGGTCGGAGTCAGGGTCGCGGATTTGTCCTTGGGCACGATCACCGCCAGCGCACCGGCCGCATCGGCAGTGCGCAGGCAGGCGCCGAGGTTGTGCGGGTCGGTCACGCCGTCCAGCACCAGAATCAGCGGCGGGCCTTCGGTGCGGTCCAGCAGCTCGTCGAGCATCGCCTCGCCCCAGACCTGGCTTGGGCTGACATCCGCCACCACGCCCTGGTGAACGCCTTCAACCCAGGCGTCCATTTCACGGCGCTCAGCCTGCCCCACCGACACACGGTTCTGCGCCGCCAGATCGATCAACACCTGAACGCGCGGATCGCTGCGGCCTTCAGCCAGCCAGATCTGCTTGACCCGCTTGGGGTGATGACGCAACAACGCTTCTACCGCGTGAACGCCGTAGATTTTTTCCAGCTGACTCATGACTTCGCCTTAGGTTTACGCACCCCGCCGCTCTTCGCAGCCGGAGCCGAGCCCGATTTTGGCGGGCCTTTACGGTGTTTACTCGGTTTTGCCGACTTGCCGGCAGGAGCGGAGTCACTCCGGGACGGCTTTCCCGAGGACGCCTTGCTACCACCCTTCGCTTCAGCCAGCAGGGCTTTTTTCATCTCGCGGCTTTTGCGCACTTCGGCGTTCTTGGCCGCTGCATCGCTTGGGCGATAGGCCTCGGCGACAGGCTCCTTGGCGGCACGGCGACTCGGGCGAGAGCTGCTGGTCTTTTCCGCAGCCTTCTCGACAGGCGCAGGCTCGGCCGCCTTGCGCTTGCGGGTGGTCGGCGAAACCGCAGCCTTGTCGGACATTTCGAAGTCGATCTTGCGTTCGTCGAGGTCGACGCGCATGACCCGCACTTCGACGGTGTCACCCAGACGGAAGCTGCGACCGGTGCGCTCGCCCGCCAGACGGTGATGAACCGGGTCGAAGTGGTAGTAGTCGCCCGGCAGCGCGGTGACGTGCACCAAGCCTTCGACGTAGATGTCGGTCAGCTCGACGAACAGGCCAAAACCGGTCACGGCCGTGATCACGCCCGGGAACGACTCGCCCACGCGATCCTTCATGAACTCGCACTTGAGCCAGTTGGTCACGTCGCGCGTGGCCTCGTCGGCACGGCGTTCGCTCATCGAGCATTGTTCGCCCAACTGCTCCAGCGCCGCCACGTCGTACGGGTAGATACGCGCTTTCGGGATGGTCGAACCGCCGGCACGACGCACGTGCGGGGTGTCCTGCTTCGAATGGATGACACTGCGAATGGCCCGATGGGTCAACAGGTCCGGGTAGCGGCGAATCGGCGAGGTGAAGTGGGTGTACGCCTCGTAGTTCAGGCCGAAGTGGCCGTTGTTGTCGGAGGTGTAAACCGCCTGGCTCAGCGAGCGCAGCATGACCGTCTGGATCAGGTGGAAATCCGGACGATCCTTGATGCTTTCCAGCAGTGCCTGGTAGTCCTTTGGCGATGGACCGTCCTTGCCCTTGTGCAGGGAAAGGCCCAGTTCACCGAGGAACGCACGCAGTTTTTCCAGACGCTCCGGCGGCGGGCCGTCGTGGACGCGGTACAGCGCAGGAATCTCGTGCTTCTTGAGGAATTCTGCCGTCGCCACGTTGGCCGCCAGCATGCATTCTTCGATCAGCTTGTGAGCGTCGTTGCGGGTGGTCGGACGAATCTCGGCGATCTTGCGCTCGGAACCGAAGATGATCCGGGTTTCCTGGGTTTCGAAATCGATCGCGCCACGGGCATGACGGGCACCCAGCAGGACCTTGTACAGCGCATAGAGCTGCTTGAGGTCCGGCACGACTTCGCCGTACTGGCCGCGCAGCTGCTTGGCTTCGGCGGTCTTCGGGTGTTCCAGGATCGTGCTGACCTTGTTGTAGGTCAGGCGCGCGTGGGAATGGATCACCGCCTCGTAAAACACGTAGTCGGTCATTTCGCCGGTCTTGGAGATGGTCATCTCGCAGACCATCGCCAGACGGTCGACCAGCGGATTGAGCGAGCACAGGCCGTTGGACAGCTGCTCAGGCAGCATCGGCACCACGCGCTCCGGGAAGTACACGGAGTTGCCGCGCACCTGGGATTCGGCATCCAGCGCCGAGCCGATCTTCACGTAGCTGGAGACGTCGGCAATCGCCACGTACAGCTTCCAGCCACCGGAGAACAGGCGCAGCTTGCCCGGCTTGGCTTCGCAGTACACCGCGTCATCGAAATCGCGCGCATCTTCGCCGTCGATGGTGACGAACGGCAGGTGACGCAGGTCGATGCGGTGCTCTTTGTCCTTGTCCTGCACTTCGGGCTTGAGCTTGGCGGCTTCCTTGAGCACCGCTTCAGGCCAGACGTGAGGAATGTCGTAGGTGCGCAGAGCGACATCAATTTCCATGCCCGGCGCCATGTAGTTGCCCACGACCTCGACCACGTCGCCCTGAGGCTGGAAGCGCGGCGTCGGCCAATGGGTGATCTTCACCTCGACGAACTGGCCGATCTTGGCGTTGGCGTTACGGCCCGGCGTGACCAGCACTTCCTGCTGGATCTTCGGGTTGTCGGCAACGACGAAACCGATGCCCTGCTCTTCGAAGTAGCGGCCGACGATGGTTTCGTGGGCGCGGGAGATGACCTCGACGATCACCCCTTCGCGACGGCCACGGCGGTCAAGACCCGAAACGCGTGCCAGGGCACGGTCGCCATCGAACACCAGACGCATCTGCGCCGGGCTCATGAACAGGTCGTCCGAACCATCGTCCGGCACCAGGAAGCCGAAACCGTCGCGGTGACCGCTGATGCGGCCCAGGATCAGGTCGAGCTTGTCCACCGGCGCGTAGGTGCCGCGGCGGGTGTAGATCAGCTGGCCATCGCGCTCCATGGCGCGCAGGCGCCGACGCAAGGCTTCGATCTGATCTTCGGTGGTCAGGCCGAACTCTGCGACCAGCTCTTCACGGGCTGCGGGTGACCCGCGCTCGGAGAGGTGCGCCAGGATCAGTTCGCGGCTTGGGATGGGGTTTTCGTATTTTTCCGCTTCACGAGCGGCCTCGGGATCGAGGGACTGCCAATCGGCCATTAGAATGAGTTCACCTTATCTGTATGCAATTAGTTTGGCATATACCCGATTGAAACGCGAAGGCAGCGTTTGTGGAGACTTTTCGCTATTTCAAAAAAAATTTCACTTCAGGGGTTTACAGCCCTGATTCTCATCCGTAAGATGCGCCCCACAACGACGGCACACGCCACGTTGTAGTTGAAATCAAACGGCTTTTTAACCAAATAGTCGAATGAAATCAACGAATTGCCCAGATGGTGAAATTGGTAGACACGCCAGCTTCAGGTGCTGGTGACCTTACGGTCGTGGAAGTTCGAGTCTTCTTCTGGGCACCAATTCAACGAAACCGAGCCAAGTGCTCGGTTTTGTGCTTTCCGGGGTTTGAAAAAATCTCGCGCCAGAACCACCTCCTATCCTAGATCATTCCCCGACTTGCGCGATTGCAAACAGCAGCCGCCCTTCCGCCCTCCTCCTTTTGGGCGCATCCCGCAAAAAAATCATCTCTCGCTGATTTTTCTCAAATTTATGTTGCATTAAAACGAAAAATCTAATTAAATCAGCGCCATGCCCAGGTGGTGAAATTGGTAGACACGCCAGCTTCAGGTGCTGGTGACCTTACGGTCGTGGAAGTTCGAGTCTTCTCCTGGGCACCAAACAAATACGAAACCGAGCCAAGTGCTCGGTTTTGTGCTTTCTGGGGTTTGGAAAATCTCACCAGCCTCATTCATGTAGCAGTCCGGCTCGCCGGCGTCGGCGTCTTTGATATCGACGACGCCGGCAAGCGGAGCGCCGCCCGGCCGGACTACTACGAAATGCGATAAGGCATCCAGCTACGCCCGGAACTGCCCCAGGCTCGCCTTGAGCTGCGCCGCCAGCTTGTCCAGCGCCTTGCCACTGGCCGTTGTCTCCACGACCGCCTGAGCGGCCTTCTCTGCCTGGGCATGAATCACCTCGACACGCCCACGCACCGCCTGGGCACCCTGCGCCTGCTGCTCGGCTGCGCGCGTCGCCAGGCCTATCGCCGCATGCACCTGCTCGACCGACGTCTGCACGCTTTGCTGCAAGCGCGCGCTATCGCGCAAGACGGCCAGCCCTTCCTTGGCCTGACGCCCGGCCAGCCCGATGGTGGCGACAGCCTCTTTCGCGCCTGACTGCAACTTCGCGATGTGTTCCTGAATGTCGCCCGTGGAGCTCTGCGTCTTGCTCGCCAGCGCCCGCACCTCATCGGCCACCACGGCAAAGCCGCGACCGGTTTCGCCCGCCCGCGCCGCTTCGATAGCCGCGTTCAGCGCCAACAGGTTGGTTTGCTCGGCAATGCCATGAATCACTTCCAGCACCACCTCGATTTGCTCGCTCTGCCGCGCGAGCCGCTCGATCACCTGCGCCCCGGTTTCGACCTGTCCGGCCAGTGCCTCGATCAGATTGCCCACCTGCGTGGAGGTGCGCGTGTTTTCATCGGTGGCCTGACGAATATCCACCACTTGCTGCAATGCCGCCTGCATGGCCTTGCTTTCAGCCTGTGCCTCGTCAGCCATGTGCGAAAGCGCCTGCAAACTGGCCGCCACTTCATCGCGCTGAAGCTCCGCCGCGGCATCAGCCCCAGCGTTGCGCTTGCTCATCGCACCGATTTCGACACCCGTCTGCTGGGCCACATCCCCGGCCTCACGAACGATAGGCTGCAATTTGTCGACGAAACGGTTCACGGCAGCGGCCATGTCACCGATCTCGTCATTGCTGTTGAGCTTGACCCGCTTGGTCAGGTCGCCCTCTCCCGCCGCCAGGTCATCCAGCGCACGGTTAAGCAATTGTATACGCAGCACGACACGGCGCCCCAACACCACGGCCAGCACGATCAACACGCCCAGCCCGACCAGCGCCAGGCCCACACCAATCTTCACTCGCAGCGCTTCTGCTGCGTCCTGAACCGCAGAACGGGTATTGGTGGCCATCGCCGTGGCCGAGCCTTGCGCCGTTTGCAGCCGCGCACGCAGCGCCCCGGAACTCTCGGCCGCCGCACCACCCAGACTCTCGGACACCAACTGTTCGCCACTGCCGATCAGCGCCGTGAAGCGCTTGTCCAGCGCCGCCAGGTCGGCCTCGACCGACGCTGTGGAAACACCCATACGCACCTTGCCGATCTCAACGCCATTGGGGCTGATGGACGCTTCGACGTAGTACACCGATGGGTCTTTCTGCGCGGCATTGAGCACCTTGTCCATGGCGCGCTCGCCCTCGCCCTTGGCCAGCAAGGACTTGATCGCCTCGCTGTCGCGGTTCAGGTAGCGGGTCAGGTGTTCGCCCTGGGCGTCGTCGTACACCACGAACAGTACGTTGGGATTGCGTTGGGCGCGGCGGGCAAACTCGGAAAGCGTCGGCGTATCGTTGTCCCACATGGCGCGAGGCGCGACCGCCGCGAGAAGCTCTGCCATGTCTGTCGCCGAATCCTTCAGATCCTTCTCAAGCGTCCCACGCAGCTGCTTCTGCTCATCCTTCAGGCGCGTCGACAGGCCGGCGCTCAAGCGCTGGCGCGTGTTCTGCGAAAGGTTGTCCAGGCTGGATGTTACGTCGCGGCTTGCCTGCTCAAGCTCACCGGACAAGTGTTGCGAATCTACACCCAGGCGTGCCGCAAGATCGGACTCCAGCGCCGTGACCGTGCTCCGGGTCAGGGCGAGCGCCACCAGCACCTGCACCAAAAGGGCAATGCCAAGGGCAATGAATACGGGGCGCAGCAAGCGGCTGCGAAAAAGAGACAGAACAGCTGACACAGGAGATCCCCCAGCGCAAGCGCCACTAAAATGATGGCGTCTTTTCCTGGCGGTATTTACAGCAAGTGTTGTGCCGTAATCAAAGGAAGGAAATCGCAGGCAAAACAAAGGGCCGCCTGAGCGACCCTTTGTTTGTGTATCAACGACTTATCAAGCGAACGGGTGACGCAGAACGATCGTCTCGTTGCGATCCGGGCCCGTCGAAATAATGTCGATCGGTGCGCCGACCAGCTCTTCCAGACGCTTGATGTAAGCGCGGGCGTTGGCTGGCAGCTCTTCCAGGGTCTTGGCGCCCAGGGTCGATTCGGTCCAGCCCGGCACTTGCTCGTACACCGGCTCCAGGCCGATGTAGCTGTCGGCGTCGGTCGGGGCGTCGATCACGGCACCGTTCTCGTTCTTGTAACCCACGCAGATGTTGATGGTTTCAAGACCGTCCAGCACGTCCAGCTTGGTCAGGCAGATGCCCGAGATGCTGTTGACGTCGATGGCACGACGCAGGATGACGGCATCGAACCAGCCGCAACGACGGGCACGGCCGGTGGTCGCACCGAACTCGTGGCCACGCTTGGCCAGGAAGGCGCCTACGTCATCGAACAGTTCGGTCGGGAACGGACCGGAACCGACGCGAGTGGTGTAGGCCTTGGTGATGCCCAGGATGTAGTCGATGAACATCGGGCCAACGCCGGAACCGGTGGCGATGCCGCCAGCGGTGGTGTTGGAGCTGGTGACGTACGGGTAGGTACCGTGGTCGATGTCCAGCAGCGACCCTTGGGCACCTTCGAACATGATGTCCTTGCCGGCGCGACGCAGGGCGTGCAATTCAGCGGTGACGTCCAGCATCATCGGCTTGAGCAGCTCGGCGTATTCCATGCACTCGTCGAGAGTCTTCTGGAAGTCGATGGCAGGCTCTTTGTAGTAATTGACCAGCACGAAGTTGTGGTAGTCCAGCAGCTCGCCCAGCTTGGCGGCGAAACGCTCGCGGTGGAACAAGTCACCTATGCGCAGGCCACGACGTGCAACCTTGTCTTCGTAGGCCGGGCCGATACCGCGACCAGTGGTGCCGATCTTCTGCTCGCCACGGGCCTTTTCACGAGCCTGGTCCAGCGCCACGTGGTACGACAGGATCAGCGGGCAGGACGGGCTGATGCGCAGACGCTCGCGCACTGGAATGCCTTTCTCTTCCAGCTTGGTGATTTCACGCATGAGTGCGTCAGGCGCCACGACCACACCGTTGCCGATCAGGCACTGCACGCCAGCGCGCAGGACACCGGACGGAATCAGGTGCAGAACGGTTTTCTCGCCATCGATCACCAGGGTGTGACCGGCGTTGTGGCCGCCTTGATAGCGAACTACCGCGGTAGCATGTTCGGTCAGCAGATCAACGATCTTGCCTTTGCCCTCATCACCCCACTGGGTGCCCAGGACTACGACATTCTTACCCATAACACTTGTCCTCATTCACGCAAACTTGGTGCCGGCTGCAGCCGACTGGAAAACTCAAGAGGCCAGCGGCATTACCTGCCAAAGCTCGCCATGCTGAATCAATTGCCGATCACAATCGGCTTCTTTCGCTGCGCAGGCCTCTTGGCCCGGCAGCGCCTGGACCACGCGCTCACCTTCGCTGCGCAACTGGCAGACTTTCTGCCAGAGTGCCGCATCGGTGCTGTCAGGCATCCAGATACCGCCAGACGGTAGCTCGATCTGTGCCTGCCCCAGCGTGACCAGGGTCTTGAGATCGGTGGAAAAGCCCGTTGCCGGGCGCGCACGACCGAAGTCGGCACCGATATCATCGTAACGACCGCCCTGGGCGATGGACTGGCCAACGCCCGGAACGAATACCGCGAACACCACGCCTGTGTGGTAGTGATAACCACGCAGCTCGCCCAGATCGAAGTACAGCGGCAGATCCGGGAAGCGGGCCGACAGACGCTCGGCGATTTCCAGCAGATCGTCCAGCGCCTCGATCACCGGTGCCGGGGCCTTGGCCAGACGCTCACGGGCAGCAGCCAGCACTTCACGACCACCGCACAGATCGACCAATGCACGCAGCATCGCAGCCAGATCCGCTGGCAGGTTTTCGGTCAAGCTGACGACTTCGTCGATGGCCTTGCGCTGCAGGGCATCGAAAAGCTGTTGCTCGACTTCGCCCGACAAGCCTGCCGCACGGGCCAGGCCACGGTAGATGCCGACGTGGCCCAGGTCCATATGGACATCAGGCACGTCCGACAGTTGAAGCATAGCCAGCATCAGGCTGATGACTTCGACATCGCTGCTTGGGCTGGCGTCGCCGTACAACTCGGCGCCCAACTGGATCGGGCTGCGCGAGGACGACAGGGCGCGAGGCTGCGCATGCAGGACGCTGCCGGCGTAGCACAGGCGGCTCGGGCCTTCGCGACGCAGGGTGTGCGCGTCGATCCGGGCGACCTGCGGGGTGATGTCCGCACGGAAACCCATCTGCCGGCCCGACTGCGGGTCGACCACCTTGAAGGTGCGCAGATCCAGATCCTGGCCAGCACCTGTGAGCAGTGATTCGAGGTATTCGATGTGCGGGGTGACGACGAACTCGTAGCCCCAGCTCTGAAACAGATCCAACACCTGACGACGCGCCACTTCTATGCGCGCAGCTTCCGGCGGCAGTACTTCCTCGATGCCATCCGGCAGCAGCCAGCGGTCAACCGTTGCCATTACGCCTTTCCCCTATGATCCGGGCGGCCAACCCTCGGGCGGGCCTTGAGTGAAGCAGACAGTGCCCCGCGGACGTCATTTTCAGGGCGTTTGCGCCTGAGCCTTCTGTCTCGCAGCTTTGCGAACACTGTCCTCGAAAAAACTGCCGCGCACGAAACACGCCACGGCCAATCAATCGTGTAGACGCAAAAAAGCCGGGAATTTCCCGGCTGCCGCATCATACACACGTTTTGGCGCAGGATCACCCTGCCGGACAGTTTTGCCGCCCGGCGGGGTCATCAATTACCGTGCGCGATTACGGTTTGGCTTTCTCCAGGTAGCGGAAAAACTCGCTGCCCGGATCCAGCACCATCACGTCGCTCTTGTTCGCGAAGCTTTCGCGGTAGGCCCGCAAGCTGCGATAGAACGCGTAGAACTCCTGGTCCTGGCCGTAAGCCTTGGAATAGATGGCAGCGGCTTGTGCATCACCGTCACCACGGGCTTCCTCGGACTCACGATAGGCTTCGGCCAGCAACACGCGGCGTTGACGATCGGCGTCGGCACGGATGCCTTCGGCCAGCTCGTTACCCTTGGCGCGGTGCTCGCGAGCTTCACGTTCACGCTCCGTGCTCATGCGCTCGAACACGCTGCGGTTCACTTCCTTGGGCAGGTCGATGGCCTTGACCCGGACGTCGATGACTTCGATGCCCAGTTCCTTCTCGGCCATGCGGTTCAGGGAAGCGGTGATGTCAGCCATCAACGCATCGCGCTCACCCGACACGGCTTCGTGCAGGGTGCGCTTGCCGAACTGGTCACGCAGCCCGGATTCCAGGCGGCGGGATAGACGCTCGTCGGCGATCTGCTTCAGACCCGATGTCGCGGTGTAGAAACGCTCTGCGTCCTTCACGCGCCACTTGGCGTAGGCATCGACCATGACCGCTTTCTTTTCCAGCGTCAGGAAACGCTGGGTCGGGGCGTCCAGGGTCAGCAGGCGACCGTCGAACTTGCGAACCTGGTTCACGTAAGGAACCTTGACGTGCAGGCCCGGCGCAACGTCCGCCTGAACCACACGACCGAATTGCAGCAATACCGCCCGCTCGGTCTGAGAGACGATATAGAAGCTGTTCCACGCGACCACGGCCAGCACGGCACAAACGATCAGGGCTACCAGAGATTTATTGCTCATCAGCGAGTCTCCCTGGTGCGCGTTTCACGTTGCTGTTGTGCGTCGGCAGCGCGGCTGCCCGGATCGGCGATCACGGTCGATCCTCCACTGCCCGACGACGTCGAGCCACTGCGGCTGCTTTCGATCATTTTGTCCAATGGCAGGTAAAGCAGGTTGTTCTGACCCTTGTCGCCGGTCACGAGCACCTTGCTGGTATTGCTGAAGACTTCCTGCATGGTGTCCAGATACAGACGCTCACGCGTGACTTCCGGCGCCTTGCGATATTCGGCCACCAGCTTGGTGAAGCGGTCTGCTTCACCCTTGGCACGAGACACGACTTCATCACGATAACCGTTGGCGTCCTCGACGATACGCTGGGCCTGACCACGGGCTTCCGGAATCACACCGTTGGCGTAGGTTTCGGCCTGGTTGCGCGAACGCTGCTCGTCTTCACGGGCACGAATCACGTCATCGAAGGCTTCCTGAACTTCACGCGGCGCCGCAGCGCTCTGGACGTTCACCTGGGTCACGGTGATACCGGTGCGATAGGTATCGAGGAAACGCTGCAGGCGCTCCTTGATTTCGCTGGCCATCAACTCGCGACCCTCGGTCAGCACCTGGTCCATCGCGGTCGAGCCGACCACATGACGCAAGGCACTTTCGGTTGCATGCTGCAGGCTGACTTCAGGCTGATCGACGTTCAGCACGAAATCCTGCAGGTTGGTGATTCGGTACTGCACGGTCAATGGCACCTCGACGATGTTCTCGTCCTCGGTGAGCATCTGGCCCTGCTTGCTGTACGCACGCTCGCGCGTCACGTTCTCGAGGTACTTGCGATCGAATGGCGGGAAATAGATGTTCAGACCCGAACCCACTGTTTCGTAGTACTTGCCGAAGCGCAGGATAACCGCCTGTTCCTGCTCGTCGACCACGTAAATGGCGTTGTAAAGCCAGATTGCGAGCAGCGCGACCAGGCCGATGCCGAGCAGGCCGTAACTGCCGCCCTTGCCCGAACCGCCGCCACTGCCGCCGCCATCACCACTGCGTTTCTTGCCACCACCGAACAACCCATTCAGGCTTTCCTGCAGCTTTCGGAAGGCCTCGTCGAGATCCGGTGGCCCCTTGCGGTCGCCGCCCTTGCGCTTGCCGCCCCAGGGATCCTGATTGTTCGAGTTGCCACCCGGCTCATTCCAAGCCATAGCGCTCTCCATCTGATAAAGCAAAGACGCGCCCGCGGCGCGCCGACCAATGCTACAGAATGCCTGTCAAAGCAGCACAACCGCTTTTCCAGGCTTTTATTGCAAAGTGTGTTGCTCGATGAATTCCAGCGGCTGCAGTCCTTCGCGACTCACCAGGCGATTGAATTCAACTCGGGGTAGCCTTACAGCCAACAGGCTCTGGCCTTCCTCGTCATGCTCCTCGCTCTGCACCGCTCCCAGCTGGAAGAACTGGGCGCGAAGCCTTGCGAAGCGTTGCGACAGGCACAAGGTGCCAACGAACAGATCGTTGCCCAACAATTCGGCGATGGCTTGCTTGAGCAAGTCCAGGCCACGACCGTCACGAGCGGAAACCCAGACCCTTTGCGGCTTGCCATCGGCATCGCGCTGGATCTGAGGCTCGACCCCCTCGAGCAAATCGAGTTTGTTATAGACCTCGAGCATCGGCAAGTCCTGGGCACCGATCTCGCCCAGTACCGCCATGACCTGCTCGATCTGCTCCATGCGATCGGGCTCGTGAGCGTCGATCACATGCAGCAAGAGGTCCGAATTGCTCGACTCTTCGAGCGTAGCCCGAAAGGCCTCGACCAGCTTGTGCGGCAGGTGGCGGATGAATCCCACCGTATCGGCCAGCACGATCGGCCCCAGGTCGTTGAGTTCCAGACGGCGCAGGGTCGGGTCAAGGGTTGCGAACAGTTGGTCAGCAGCGTAGACGTCGGAATCGGTCACCGCATTGAACAGCGTCGATTTGCCGGCGTTGGTGTAGCCAACGATCGAAACGGTCGGGATATCCGCACGCGAGCGGCCACGACGGGCCTGGTCACGCTGGCTGCGGACCTTTTCGAGACGGCTCTTGATCTGGCGCAGGCGCACCCGCAGCAGACGCCGGTCGGTTTCGAGCTGGGTTTCACCCGGACCGCGCAGGCCGATACCGCCGCCCTGGCGCTCAAGGTGAGTCCAGCCGCGAACCAGGCGCGTGCTCATGTGCTCAAGCTGAGCCAGTTCGACCTGCAGCTTGCCCTCGTGAGTCCGGGCGCGCTGGGCGAAGATGTCGAGAATCAGCCCCGTACGGTCAAGCACGCGACACTCGAACACACGCTCGAGGTTACGTTCCTGACTGGGCGTAAGGATGTGATTGAAGATGACGATATCGGTTTTTTCGGCATGGACCAGATCGCGCAACTCCTCGACCTTGCCACTGCCTACCAGATATTTGGCCGTTGGCCGATGTCGTGGCACGTTGATGAACGCGACGATATCGGCACCCGCCGAAATAGCCAGTTCCCGGAACTCCTGCGGATCTTCGCGCGCCTCAGGGTCCTGGCCATCCAAATGAACGAGGATCGCCCGCTCACCACCACCGTGGCGCTCAAAGAACAAGGCAGACTCCTATCAGGCGTTACCTGGCTCAGCATCACCCTGTTCGGATTCGGAAGCGCTAGGCAGGCGAATTGGACGAACTGGAACGACGGTAGAGATAGCGTGCTTGTAAACCATTTGGCTGACAGTGTTCTTCAGCAAAATGACGAACTGGTCGAACGACTCGATCGTGCCTTGCAGTTTGATACCGTTTACCAGATAGATCGAAACCCCGACCTTCTCTTTACGCAAAGTGTTCAGGTAAGGGTCTTGTAGCGAATGCCCTTTTGACATGTGCCGCACTCCTTTAAGGATCAATAGAATAAATTCGAAAACATTGGCTTGGGCCGTTACCCCCCAAGGATAGACGGCTATTGCAAGGACTCAGCTCAATATGGAGGCCGATCCCAGGTATTTCAAGGTGCGTGGCAGATTGTCGCAAGCCAGGCTGTCCAACCAGTGTAAATCTTCCCAGCTTCGCAGCCAGGTGAACTGCCTCTTGGCTAACTGCCGCGTGGCGATGATGCCGCGTTCGCGCATCTCGTCGCGGGTCAGGTTGCCGTCAAGGTAGTCCCAGACCTGGCGATACCCTACAGCTCTAATAGACGGCAAATTCGAGTGCAGGTCACCCCTCGAACGTAACGCCATGACTTCTTCAACGAATCCTTCATCGAGCATTTGCCCGAAACGCAGTGCGATCCGGTCGTGCAATACCTTGCGATCTGCCGGAGCTATCGCAAGATTTGCGACAGTATAGGGCAATTGATGCCGCCCCGAACCGCCAGCTTGAGCAGTTTGCGCACTTTGTTGCTCGCGATGCGCGGTCATGCTCATTCCACTGACCCGATAAACTTCCAGCGCCCGCACCAGCCGCTGTGGATCGTTGGGATGAATTCGCGCTGCCGACACCGGGTCGATACTCGCCAATTCATCGTGCAATGCCTGCCAGCCACGACTGGCCGCTTCGGCTTCCAGTTGCGCCCGAACCTGCGGATCAGCAGCCGGCATGTCGGCAAGGCCCTCCAATAGAGCCTTGAAATACAACATGGTGCCACCGACCAGCAGGGGAATTTTTCCCCGGGCGGTGATTTCGGCCATGGCCTGCAAGGCATCGGTACGAAAATCAGCCGCGGAGTAGCTCTGGGACGGGTCGAGAATATCGATCAATCGATGCGGATACTTGTCCAGAAGCGCTTTTGAAGGCTTGGCGGTGCCGATGTCCATGCCACGGTAGACCAGCGCCGAATCGACACTGATGAGCTCGCACGGCAGCACCTTGGTCAGTTCGATTGCAAGATCGGTCTTGCCAGCGGCGGTCGGCCCCATCAGAAAGATGGCCGGAGGATAGGCACTCATCAGCGACCGCGCAGAAACAGTTTGTCGAGATCGTCCAGTCCCAGTTGGGTCCAGGTCGGTCGCCCGTGGTTGCACTGGCCGCTGCGCTCGGTGTTTTCCATGTCGCGCAACAGGCCGTTCATTTCCGGGATGGCCAGGCGGCGGTTGGCGCGCACGGCGCCGTGACAGGCCATGGTGCCGAGCAGTTCGTTCATGTGCGCCTGCACCCGGTCGCTGGTGCCGTATTCCATCAGGTCCGCCAGTACATCGTGCACCAGCCGGTTGGCCTCGGCCTGTTTGAGCAATGCGGGAATCTGCCGGATCGCCAGGCTCTCAGGGCCCAGGCGCTGCAGTTCGAAGCCCAGTTGCTGAAAGGTTGCCATGTGCTCTTCGGCGCAATCGGCCTCGCGCTGGCTGACGGCGATAGACTCGGGCACCAGCAGCGGCTGGCCGGAGAGGCCTTCGCTGGCCATGGCGATCTTCAGGCGTTCGTACATGATCCGCTCGTGGGCGGCGTGCATGTCCACCAACACCAGCCCGTGGGCGTTTTCGGCGAGGATATAGATGCCTTTGAGTTGCGCCAGCGCGTAACCCAATGGCGGGATATCGCCCTGGGACTCGGGCAGCGCAACGCCAGCCGACGTATCCGGATTGACCTGAGCGCCCGGCAGCGGAGCAAAAAACGTGCTGTAGGCCGCCCGCGCTTCTTCCGCCGGCAACACCGACGCGGGGCGCGGTGTGTACTGATATTGATAGCCCGAGCCACTGCCGCTGCCCGGCGCGGAACCGGCAGGAGGATTCCAGGCCTGGCCTTGCGGGGTTTCCAGCACGTTGTTGGCCAGGCGCATCTCGCCTTGGGGGCCGAACTCACCGGCTTCAGGGCCGGTCGGACGCACCAGGGCGGTGACCGAGGTCGTGCCTGCCACCTGGTCTTCAGGGCGCACATCACCCAGCGCGCGGTGCAGCGTGCCATAAAGGAAGTCATGCACCATGCGCCCGTCACGGAAGCGTACTTCGTGTTTGGTCGGGTGAACGTTGACGTCCACCGCCGCCGGATCGACCTCGAAGAACAAAGCGAACGTCGGGTGCCGACCGTTGAACAGCACGTCACGGTACGCCTGACGCACCGCGTGGGCGACCAGCTTGTCGCGCACTGCACGGCCATTGACGAAGAAATACTGCAAGTCAGCCTGGCTGCGGGAGAACGTCGGCAAACCGACCCAACCCCAGAGTTTCAGGCCATTGCGCTCGACCTCAATGGGCAGCGCCTGCTCAAGAAAACCTGGCCCGCAGACGGCCGAGACACGCCGCGCACGGGCCACGTCATCACGGGCCTCGTGCAGGCTGAGGATGGTCTTGCCGTTATGGCGCAGGTGGAAGGCCACGTCGAAACGCGCCAGGGCCATGCGCTTGATGACTTCTTGCAGGTGATCGAATTCGGTTTTCTCGGCCTTGAGGAACTTGCGCCGGGCCGGGGTGTTGAAGAACAGGTCGCGCACTTCCACCGACGTGCCCACCGGATGCGCAGCAGGCTGCACGCGGGCGGCCATGTCGCGGCCTTCGGTTTCCACCTGCCAGGCCTGATCAGCGTCACGGGTGCGCGAGGTCAGTGTCAGACGGGCGACGGAGCTGATCGACGCCAGCGCCTCACCGCGAAAGCCCAGGCTCATGACCCGCTCAAGGTCTTCAAGGTCACGAATCTTGCTGGTCGCATGGCGCGCCAGGGCCAGCGGCAGGTCATCCGGCGAGATGCCACCGCCGTCGTCGCGCACGCGCAGCAGCTTGATACCTGCCTGCTCGACGTCAACATCGATGCGCCGGGCGCCGGAGTCCAGGCTGTTTTCCAGCAGCTCCTTGATGACCGACGCAGGGCGCTCGACGACCTCGCCCGCTGCAATCTGGTTGGCAAGCCGTGGGCTGAGCAGCTGGATGCGCGCAGCCTGCGCTGCCGGGGTGTCGCTGCTTACCGAAACGTCCAAGCCTTGCTCATCGAGCAGCAGGTCGGTCATGGCTCACCTGCCAGTTCCGCGCTCGGGATCTTCAATTGCTGGCCGACTTTCAGCTCATCGGAGCTGAGCTTGTTGGCGCTACGCAACGCCTCCATGCTCATGTCATAGCGCGCCGACAGCATGCTCAGCGACTCGCCGGGACGCACGGTGTGCTCACGCGGACCCATGGCCAGCTTGCCGTTGTCGCGCAGCCAGGCAATGTACGTACCCTGCGGCGGGTTCTGCTGGAAGAACTGCTTCACGCCAGCGGTAATCGAACGCGCCAGCGCCTGCTGATGGCTTGCGCCTTCGAGCTTGTTGGCTTCGGCAGCGTTGGAGATGAACCCGGTTTCGACCAGGATCGACGGGATGTCCGGCGACTTGAGCACCATGAAGCCCGCCTGCTCGACCCGAGACTTGTGCAGCGAGGTCACGCGACCAATGTTGCTCAGGACCTTCTGCCCGACGTTGAGGCTGGACGTCAGCGACGCGGTCATGGACAGGTCCAGCAACACGCCCGCGAGCATGCGGTCCTTGTCGTCCAGGCTCACGGCGCCAGCACCACCGATCAAGTCGGAGCGGTTTTCACTGTCGGCCAGCCAGCGCGCGGTTTCGGACGTCGCGCCGCGCTCAGACAAAGCGAACACCGATGCACCGAAGGCAGCCGATGAAGGCGCGGCGTCGGCGTGGATGGAAACAAACAGGTCGGCGCCCTTGGCGCGGGCGATCTCGGTGCGTTTACGCAGCGGAATGAAGTAGTCGCCGGTTCGCGTCAGTTCTGCGCGATAGCCCTTTTCGGCGTTGATCTGGCGCTGCAGTTCCTTGGCGATGGACAGCACCACGTTCTTCTCTTTCTGGCCACGGCCACCGGAGGCGCCGGGGTCTTCACCGCCGTGACCGGCATCGACCACCACCACGATGTCGCGTTTGCCATTGGGCACAGGCGGCAACTTGATTTCAGGCTTGGACGGGCTGACCGGCACCGCAGGCGCGGCCGGAGCGACCGTTGCCGGGGTATCGGCAACGGTGGGCGGCGGGTTGGCGTCGGCCGGGTTGTCGTACAGGTCGACCACCAGACGGTTGCCGTACTGCGCGTTCGGCGCCAGGGTGAAGCTTTTCGGGGTCACGGCCTTTTTCAGGTCGATGACCACCCGCAGGTCCTCAGGGGTGCGCTGGGCCGAACGCATGGCGGTAATCGGCGTATTGGCAGTGCCAATGTTAAGCGAGCCGCCCAGGGTCGCGCCATTGATGTCGATCACCAGGCGGTCGGGAGACTGGAGCGTAAAGACGCTGTGCTGGACCGGCCCGGACAGGTCGAAGACCAGGCGGGTGTTATCAGGAGCGCGCCACAAGCGGACACTTCGTACCTGTGTAGCGGCGAACGCATCGAGAGCCAATGTCGTCAGCAACAGTCCTACCACAGTAACCAGCGCGCGCATGCGCATACCTAACCCCATTTCTATTTGAATTCCAAAGCCAAAGCGGCACACCACGCTTGCCCACGCGAGCTTTCCGGGCTCAGTGTCAGCACTCGACCATCAGCGTGCGGCCTAATGGTAATGATCAGGTCAGGCTTTGGCAAAAAGCCTGTACCCAGATTCGGCCACTCGATCAGGCACAGCGCTTCTCCTTCGAAGTAATCGCGTATGCCGAGGAATTCTAGCTCTTCTGGATCAACAAGTCGGTAAAGATCAAAGTGATACGCGCGATTTCTCCCAATTTCGTAAGGTTCTACGAGTGTGAAAGTCGGGCTTTTGACTGCGCCGGTGTGCCCAAGTCCGCGGATGATGCCTCGCGACAGGGTCGTCTTGCCCGCCCCGAGATCACCTTCAAGGAAAATAATCCCATTACTTTCAGTCACTTGGGCAATCCGTGCACCAAAGTTTGTCATCGCCTCTTCACCCACCAGGTGCAGGGTTAACTCAGACACGGTTGTTGCTCCTCCAGAAGCTTGCGAATCACAGGAATCAGATCAGCGGCAGCCAGACCGCGTCCGTCAGAACCACATTTCTCGCCCGCCAGCGCGTGCAGCCATACGGCCAGGCAGGCAGCCTCGAACGCGGGCATTCGTTGCGCCATCAGTGCGCCGATCACCCCGGCCAGCACGTCCCCCAGCCCACCGGTGGCCATGGCCGGGTGACCATGATCGGCCAACGCCAGCTGACCGGTCGGGCTTGAAATCAAACTGCCACTACCTTTCAAGACGCATACGGCATCAAATTTTTTAGCCAGGGCTTTCGCCGCCGCCGGGCGATCAGCCTGAATTTCTCGGGTGCTGACGCCCAACAGCCGCGCCGCCTCACCCGGATGCGGCGTAATCACACAGCCCTCAGGCAGGCTGACCGACCCCGCCGCCAGTTGATTCAGCGCATCGGCGTCCCACACCTGCGGGCGTTCGGCATTCGCCGCTGCAGACAGCAGGCTGCGCCCCCAGGCGGCCTGGCCCAATCCGGGGCCGACCACCAGCACCGTCGCAGGCTCGATCAGCGCCATCAACTGGTTGGCCGAGCTGACGCCTGCGCTCATGACTTCCGGAAACCGAGCCAGTGCCGCCGAAACGTGCTCGGGCCGGGTCGCCAGCGTCACCATGCCCGCGCCACAGCGCAACGCGCTTTCCGTGGACAGAAGAGCGGCGCCGCCGAAGCCCAGATCGCCACCGATCACCAGCGCGCGGCCGAACATGCCTTTGTGCGAGTTACGCGAGCGAGGCGCCAGGCGCGGCAGATTAAATGTATCCAGCCGTTTCACGCTGACCGGGACCTGCGCCACGATGGTCGGATCGGCCTGCAGATCGTCAAACACCAACTCGCCAACCAGATCCGGCGCATCGCCGGTGAACAGGCCGATCTTGAGCCCGATAAATGTCACGGTGAGGTCAGCGTGTACGGCCTTGCTCAGGATGTGGCCCGTATCGGCGCACAGCCCCGAGGGAATATCCACAGCCAGCACCGGCAGCCCGCTGGCGTTGATCGCCTCGATGGCGTCAACGTAAGGGGCGCGGACATCACCCTTGAGGCCGGTGCCCAGCAGCGCATCCACCAGCACACCACTCAAGGTCTGCTGCTGCCAGGGCTGGACATCGACCCCCTCGGCCAGCGCTTCTCTGTAAGCAGCCTCGGCGTCGCCGGCCAGCGCAGCAGTGTTACCCACCGCCAGCACCCGTACCTGCCAGCCAGCCCGCCGGGCAAGTGCGGCGATCAGGTAGCCGTCGCCGGCGTTATTGCCGTGCCCTGCCAGCACCGTCACATCACCGGCATCGGGCCAGCGACGGCGCAGTGCGCGCCATGCTGCATGGGCCGCACGCTGCATCAATTCGAAGCCGGGCGTGCGTGCTGCGATCAGGCGTGCGTCGAGGTCGCGCACCTGGGCTGCGCCATACAGCGCGTCGGGCAATGAGGGTTTACTGTGCAACATGCGTCTTCGGGCTCCGATGTCTGGCAGAATTATACGCACCTGTGCCCCGGTGTCCTCCTTGCATGTCCGCGATTACTGTAGATCCATCCACAAATGCTGTGCCCTTGAATGCTGCCCAGTTGGAAGCGCTTGCCCAATCGGTCAAGGATTGGGGGCGCGAGCTGGGTTTCCAGCAAGTCGGCATCTCGGGGCTGGATCTGGCGGAACACGAGCAGCATCTGCAGCGCTGGCTCGAAGCCGGGTATCAGGGCGAGATGGACTATATGGCAGCCCATGGCAGCAAACGTTCGCATCCCGACGAATTGGTGCCGGGAACGTTGCGAGTTGTTTCTCTGCGGATGGACTATCTGCCCGGCGACACCCAGATGGCGCAATTGCTGAATCAGCCCGAGAAAGCCTATGTGTCGCGCTACGCCCTAGGCCGCGACTACCACAAGCTCATCCGCAAACGCGTGCAGCAGCTGGCCGAGCGCATTCAGCAGGCCATCGGTCCGTTCGGCTTTCGGGCATTTGTGGACAGCGCGCCGGTGCTGGAAAAAGCCATCGCCGAGCAGGCGGGGCTGGGCTGGATCGGCAAGAACACCCTGGTGCTCAATCGCAAGGCCGGCAGCTATTTCTTCCTCAGCGAACTGTTCGTCGACCTGCCCCTGCCGGTCGATGCCCCCCACGTCACCGAACACTGCGGCCGTTGCACCGCCTGCCTGGACATCTGCCCGACCAACGCCTTCGTCGGCCCCTACGTGCTGGACGCCCGGCGTTGCATTTCCTACCTGACCATCGAGTTGAAAACGGCGATTCCGGAAGATTTGCGCCCACTGATCGGCAACCGGGTGTTCGGCTGCGATGACTGCCAGATCGTCTGCCCGTGGAACCGCTTCGCCCGGCCAACCGACCAGAACGACTTCAAGCCGCGCCACGGCTTGGACAATGCCGAGCTGACCACGCTGTTTTTGTGGGATGAAACGACTTTTCTCAGCAATACCGAAGGCTCACCGTTGCGGCGGGCGGGTTATGAGCGCTGGTTGAGGAATCTGGCGGTGGGGCTGGGGAATGCGCCGTCGAGTATTCCGGTGATCGAGGCGTTGAAAGCACGCCTGGAATACCCGTCGGACATGGTGCGCGAGCATGTGGAATGGGCGTTGCGCCAGCATGAGGCACGCACGGCAACGCCCATTGGCGTCATCAAACCTTGATGAAATGCTCGCGATAGAACTGCAGCTCGGCAATGGATTCGCGGATGTCGTCCAGGGCCAGGTGGGTGCTGCCCTTCTTGAACTTCAACTCCGGCGACCAGCGTGCTGCCAGTTCCTTGAGGGTCGAGACGTCCAGGTTGCGGTAGTGGAAGTAGTTTTCCAGGGTCGGCATGCGCTTATATAGGAAGCGGCGATCCTGGCAGATACTGTTGCCGCAGATCGGCGAACTGCGCTCCGGAACCCACTGCTTGATGAAATCCAGGGTCATGGCTTCGGCCTCGGCGGTGGAGATCTTGCTCTCGCGCACGCGCTGGGTCAGGCCCGAGCCGCCGTGCTGACGGGTGTTCCACTCGTCCATGCCGTTGAGCAGTTCATCGCTTTGGTGCACGGCAATCACCGGGCCTTCGGCCAGCGTGTTCAGCTCGCTGTCGGTGATGATGGTCGCCATTTCGATGATGACGTCGTTATCAGGGTCTAAACCTGTCATTTCCAGGTCGATCCAGATCAGGTTCTGCTTGTTCTGCATATGTCGGCTCCTACGCTTTGGCGCGCAGTTTAGCTTAAAGGGCGTGCTAGACTCCCGCGCGTTTCACAGACCACGTGAAAACTACTGCGCTCGGCAATACTGCGTTAAAAACAGGCGGGAAATGCTCATTTAGAGGTCTAGACTCCGCTTTCCCGCCTGTTTTTGCCTTGTCTTGCCTTCGCTCGCTACGTTTTCACGCGGCCTGTACGCTTCTCTACTTAAACGAGACACTGAGCACCCATGGCCAAACGCCAACTCAATCGCCGCCAGAACTGGCGCATCGAAAAGATTCAGGGCGAACGCGCAGCCCGCGCCGCCAAACGTGAATCGCAAGCCTTGGAAACGCTGGAAGGCGGCGATCTGGGGCCCGAACAAACGGGCCTGGTGATCGCGCACTTCGGCGTGCAGGTGGAAGTCGAAGCGCAGGACGGCGAAGCGAGCGGTCAGGTGTTCCGCTGCCACCTGCGCGCCAACCTGCCTGCACTGGTCACCGGCGACAAAGTCGTGTGGCGGGCGGGCAACCAGGGCATTGGCGTGATCGTCGCGCAATTGCCGCGCAGCACTGAACTGTGCCGCCCGGACTCCCGCGGCCAGCTCAAGCCCGTGGCGGCGAACGTCGACCTGATCGTCATCGTGTTCGCTCCGGCCCCCGAGCCCCATGCCAACCTGATCGACCGCTATCTGGTGGCAGCCGAGCACGCCGGGATTCGCCCGCTGCTGCTGCTCAACAAGTACGACCTCATCAACGAGCAGAACGCCCCGGCGCTCGATGCGTTGCTGGCGGTGTACCGCACCTTGGGCTACCCGGTGCTGGAAGTCTCGGCGCACCACGGCAACGGCATGCAACAATTGCAGGACCAACTGGACAGCCACATCAGCGTGTTCGTCGGCCAGTCCGGCGTGGGCAAGTCCTCCCTGGTCAACAGCCTGCTGCCGGAAGTGGGAACTCGGGTCGGGCCGCTGTCGGAATATTCCGGCCAAGGCACCCACACCACCACCACGGCGCGCCTGTTCCACTTCCCCCGTGGCGGCGATCTGATCGACTCCCCCGGCATTCGTGAATTCGGCTTGGGCCATGTGAGCCGCGCCGATGTCGAAGCGGGCTTCATCGAATTCAACGACCTGCTGGGCCGCTGCCGCTTCCGCGACTGCAAGCACGACCGCGAACCCGGCTGCGCGCTGCTCAAGGGCCTGGAAGACGGCCGCGTGCAACAGCAGCGGATGAACAGCTATCGCTCGATCATCGCCAGCCTTCCTGACAGCGGTTACTGAACAGCGCGCTTTCTGGCTCCCACGCTGAACAACTGTGGGAGCGGGCTTGCCCGCGAAAGCGCCAGACCTGAGACATTGAGGGTGACTGACCCGCCACCTTCGCGGGCAAGCCCGCTCCCACAGAACTTGACGATCGCCGACGCCGGCAAGCCGGACTGCTACGGACCGCGTTAAACCACAGAAACAAAAACGCCGCGATCATCGCGGCGTTTTTGTCAGAACCTGTTTCAGTTCTTGGTTTCGTCGATCTTCAACTGCCCTTGATCGAACAGGTTCAGCTTCTGCCGAATCTCGTGGGGCTGGGCGTAGGCCTGCGGATCTACGGGTGCCTGGCCGTTCGAGGCGCCTGGCTGACCTGCCGGAGCAGCGGGAGCCGGAGCCGGGCTGGTTTTCGGGGCGCCGCCTGCGTTCTGGTCACCTTCGATACGCGCCTGGGCCTTTTTGGTCAGGACGGTGATGTCGATACGGCGGTTGATCGGGTTGTTCGGGTTGTCCTTGTCATACAGCGACGACGAGGCAAAACCGACCACGCGAGCCACCTGCGGATCCGGATAGCCACCGGCGGTCAACGCGCGGCGTGCAGCGTTGGCGCGGTTGGCCGACAGCTCCCAGTTGCCGAAACCGTTGTTGCCCACGTAAGGCGTGGCGTCGGTGTGGCCGCTGATGCTCACCTTGTTCGGCACCGTCTTGATGGTGTCGGCCATGGCCAGCAGGATGTCTTCAAAGTACGGCTTCAGGCGTGCGCTGCCGATGTCGAACATCGGGCGGTTTTCCGCGTCCATGATCTGGATGCGCAGGCCGTCCTGAGTGATCTCGAACAGGATCTGGTCCTTGAACTTCGCCAACTGCGGATTCTCGTTGACCTTGGTCTGCAGCTCTTGCAGCAGCATCTCCAGACGCTCCTGCTCGACCTGTTCGGCCGCTGCGTCTTCCTTGTCGGCATCCACAGGCACCTTGTCCGGCGCGGGGGTGGACTTGATTTCAGGGTTGAGGGTCTGGTCCGGCGACATCTCGGGCGAGCCGCCCAGGTCGATGACGTACGGCGAGCCGCTGTCCGAGAACCCGACCGGGTCCTTGAAGTAACCGGCGATGGCGATCAACTGCTCAGGCGTTGCCGAGGACATCAGCCACAGCACCAGGAAGAACGCCATCATTGCCGTCGCGAAGTCGGCAAAGGCAATTTTCCAGGCACCACCGTGGTGCCCTCCGCCAAAGCGCTTGACGCGCTTTACGATAATCGGCTGATTATTTTCCATGGATCAACGACCGCGAACAGCTTGTTCCAGCTCGCTGAAACTGGGGCGATGCGCTGGATACAGGACCTTGCGGCCGAACTCGACGGCCAGTGAAGGCGGAACGCCCGATGCCGAAGCAACCAGGGATGCCTTGATCGACTCGAACACGTTCATCTCTTCCTTGGCATCGTGGGCCAGGCACTGCGCCAGTGGGCCGAAGAAGCCGTAGGCCGCGAGAATACCGAAGAACGTACCGACCAGCGCCGCACCTACGTGCATACCGATCGCTGCCTTGTCGCCGGAACCCAGGGACGCCATGGTCACCACGATACCCAGTACCGCCGCGACGATACCGAAACCGGGCATGCCGTCGGCAACGCCGGTCACGGCATGGGAGGGGTGTTCCAGCTCTTCCTTCATGCTCAGCAGTTCCATGTCGAACAGGCCTTCCAGCTCGTGGGGAGCCATGTTGCCGGACGACATGATGCGCAGGTAATCGCAGATGAACGCGATCATGCGGGTGTCTTTGAGCACGCTTGGGTATTTGGCGAAAATCGGGCTGTTTTCCGGCTCTTCGATGTCACCCTCGATGGCCATCATGCCTTCACGGCGGCTCTTGTTGAGGATCTCGTAGATCAGGCCCAGCACTTCCAGATAGAAAGCATGGGTAAACCGCGAGCCGAACATCTTCACGGATTTCTTGATCACGTGCATGGTCATGTAGCCCGGGTTCGCCTGCAAGAATGCGCCGAACGCCGCACCGCCAATGATCAGCACCTCGAAAGGCTGGATCAACGCAGCGATTTGACCATGGGAAAGTACGTAGCCGCCGAGGACGCTCGCGAAAACGACGATGATGCCGATAATTTTTGCCATAGGTAGAAAATACTTACTGAGTCGGGTTCATGGTCATTGTGCGAGAAGCGCTCAAAACTCTTGTTCTCCTTATCGGCACGAGTGCGCGAGACTATAGTCAAATCAGGCGAAAATCCTGTCTGGCGTCTGGCTCGGGCACAGCAGCGCGAAGGCCAGCATGATGCCACCATTCGACGACGATCAAAACCTCCCAGCCGTATGGGCCTTGTGAATGCAATCAGATAACGCTTCGACGCTTCCCGTTCCGCAGACGGTCGATACCTGGCTCACTCAACTCGATAGCATTGCCCTGCCGGTCCCGGCCGTGGCCCACGCCAAGGTGCAGGCCGCACTGAACGACAGCCGCAAATCGCTGCGTGACATTGCCGACCTGATGCAGGACAGCCCCGCCCTGGTGCTCAGCGTCCTGCGTGAAGCCAACCTGCACAGCAGTGGCCTGGTCGAGCCTGCGGAAAGCCTGGAGGTTGCGCTGAACCGGCTGGGCCTGGCGCGCACCGGTACGCTGCTTGCGCGCTTGCCCAGTGTGGAGCTGCAACGCATTCCGATGGCGTTGCGTCAGCTGCAACTGATTAGCCAGCATGCAACCCAGCAGGCTTACGGCCTGTTCGCCAATCAACTGGCGCGGCTGTGGCAGGACATCCACCTGGGCAGCCTGCTGTTTCTGGCGCCGCTGTGGCCCATGGCGCTGGCTCACCCCAAGCTGCTGGAGGAATGGGAACTGCGGGTTATCCACAAGGGTGAATGCGCGAAACGCGTCGAAAAGGCGCTGTTCGGGGTGCGCCTGCTGGAGGTGTGCCAGGCCCTCGCCGAGCACTGGCGGCTGCCGGTTTGGGTAACACAGGGTTACAACTTACTGATGGGCGAGCAGCGTAATCTGGTGAAGGTGCTGCGCATCGCCCACGAGAACGCCGATCCGCTCAAGCAACAACAGGCGCTGGATGCCGACCTGCTGCTGCGCCGCTGGCTCAACCAGCCTGCCAACACCATTCTCTTGGCCAACGGCCTGGCGCTGTCGGCGCAACAGGCCTGGGATACGCCGCACAACCTGCGCTGGCAACTGCTGACCAGCCTTTATCTGCAACAGCCGCTGATGGAGTTGCAGCAGCAGGTGCACCAAAACGCTGCCGCCAGCGCCCGCCAGCATGCGGCGCCGGGGGTATGGCACCCGGCCGAAGCCTTGCTCTGGCCGTGGGAGACGCGCCGGGTGCACAAAGGCCTGTTGCCGGCGCCGCCGCCGTCGGCCGAGGCCTTGCAGGTCTGGCGCAAGCACTGCGGCGATCTGCTCAAGGAGCCCAGTGCCTTCATCAACGCCATGCACCTGACTCTCTGCGCCCGTGACGCACTGGTCGCCTCAGGCATGCAGCGTGTGGTGCTGCTGATGATCGATCGCAAGAGTGACAGCCTGCGGGTGCACCAGATTGCCGGGGTGGACAAATCTGCTGCCGCGCTGCTGATTCCCTACAAGGAAAGCACCGTGTTGCAGCGGCTCCTGGCCCAGGCCACCCAACTGCGCCTGACGCCCGCCAATAACGCACAGTTCTCGGCGCTTCTGCCCCCGCAACTGCGGAACCTGTTCAGCGGCGAAAACCTGCTGATCCGCTCGCTGGCCAGCAATGGCCGGGTGCTGATGCTGGTTGCGGCGGATCAGGGCGGCGGGCAGTTTTCGGAAGTCACCGTGCAGGCCTTTGGTAAAACGGGGCAATGTATAGAGAAGGCACTGAGCACCTTTAGCCAACGCAATGGCTGACAGCTGAGCTACAATTCGCCTCTTTTTCGCGATCTGGAGACCTCACATGTCTGCCTTCTCAAGCTTGCCACTGGTGATCGAGCCCGCCGATCTGCAGGCACGCCTTGGTGCTTCAGAGCTGATCCTGGTCGACCTGACCAGCGCGGCCCGCTACGACGCCGGCCATATCCCAGGCGCCCGTTTCGTCGACCCCAAGCGCACGCAACTGGGCCAGCCGCCCGCTCCGGGCCTGCTGCCGACCCAGGCGCAGCTTGAAGCGCTGTTCGGTGAGCTCGGCCACAACCCTGACGCGGTCTACGTGGCGTACGACGATGAAGGCGGCGGCTGGGCCGGGCGTTTCATCTGGCTGCTGGATGTCATCGGGCACTCGAAATACCACTATCTGGATGGCGGCTTGCTCTCATGGCAGGAAGAGGGCCTGGAGCTTTCGACCGAAGTGCCGGTAGCTGCTGGCGGCCCGGTCGCGCTGACCCTGCACGATGAGCCCACCGCCACCCGCGAATACCTGCAGAGCCGTCTGGGCGCAGCCGACCTCGCGATCTGGGACGCCCGCGGCCCGCTGGAATATTCTGGCGAGAAAATGGTGGCGGCCCGAGGCGGCCACATTCCCGGCGCCGTGAACTTCGAGTGGACCGCTGGCATGGACAAGGCGCGCAGCCTGCGCATCCGCACCGACATGCCGCAAATCCTCCAAGAGCTGGGTATCACCCCGGACAAGGAAGTGATCACCCATTGCCAGACTCACCATCGCTCAGGCTTCACCTACCTGGTGGCCAAGGCGCTGGGCTACCCTCGCATCAAGGGCTACGCGGGCTCGTGGGGCGAATGGGGCAACCACCCGGACACGCCGATCGAGAAGTGACACCTGCGTATCGGCCTTCAACCCTTTTTTGAAACACTTTAGGATCCTTGATGAAACAGCGTCTGTTTATTCTTTTCCAATACCTGCTGCCCCATCATCTGCTCTCGCGCCTGGCGGGCTGCGTGGCCGAATGCCGCGTGCGCTGGTTCAAGAATGCCTTCACCCAGTGGTTCGTGCGCCGCTATCAGGTCGACATGTCCCAGGCACTGGTTGAAGACTTCACCGCGTATCCGCACTTCAACGACTTCTTCACCCGCGCCCTGAAACCCGGCGCGCGCCCACTGGACGAAACCCCCGGGGCGATCCTCTGCCCTGCCGACGGCGCCGTGAGCCAACTGGGCCCGATCGAACATGGCCGCATCTTCCAGGCCAAGGGTCACAGCTTCAGCGCACTGGAATTGCTGGGCGGCGATGCACGCTTGTCCGCGCCGTTCATGGGCGGCGAGTTCGCGACCATTTACCTGTCGCCGAAGGACTACCACCGCGTCCACATGCCTTTGGCGGGCACCCTGCGCGAGATGGTCTACGTGCCGGGCCGTCTGTTCTCGGTCAACCAGACCACCGCTGAAAACGTTCCTGAACTGTTCGCCCGCAACGAACGCGTCGTGTGCCTGTTCGATACCGAGCGCGGCCCGATGGCCGTGGTGCTGGTGGGCGCGATGATCGTTGCCTCCATCGAAACGGTCTGGGCAGGCCTGGTCACGCCACCCAAGCGCGAGCTGAAGACCTTCCGTTACGACGAAGCCTCTCGCGCACCGATCCACCTGGAGAAAGGCGCCGAGCTTGGCCGCTTCAAACTGGGTTCGACGGCCATCGTGCTGTTCGGGCCGGATCAGGTGAAATGGGCGCAGACCCTGGCAGCGGGTTCGCCAACGCAAATGGGCCAATTGCTGGCCGTCCCCGCTCAGGCCTGATTATTGCCTGACAAATCCTGACACGTTTTTGTTGGCGGTTTCGTATCCCCAGATACGGCCCGCCATGGGCGTTCATGAATCCGAAGTATCACGCCCGATACAATATCATTTTGATATTAAGACTGTTCTGAAATACCGATGGTGGTAAAGTCGTTCATCGGTGTTGTAGGAAATTTCGCTTCCAATTGACGTAAACTTGCTCGTTTCGCTCGGCCTGCGCACCATTATCACGCAGTTTCTTGCAGGGTTTCGAGCCAGTAGCTTTTGGAGTTTGCCTGTCACATGAGTAATTTGAGCCTCCCTCTGTTGTTGCGCGCACCCGTGCCGACGCAGTCGAGCCTGTCGTTCTGTGACGCGACGCCCAAAGACATGAAACGCTGGATCGCCACGCTCCCCAAAGCCAACCTCGGCGAAATGGCCCGCCAGCTCTACCAGGGCCTGGGCGAACTGAACCAGTTGCTCACCCCCAGCGACAACCGCCTGCAATTGCTAGAACTGCTGCGCCCGGAAGTATTTTTCGTGTGCAAGCACCTTGAACGGCATTTTCTCAACCAGTCGGTGGTACTCGAAGAGCGCCCGCGTAAAGTCGCCAACCTGTGCCAGGCGCTGCAGAGTCATCTGGCGATCGGCTACAAACAGATCATCGCCAAAGTCGCACCCAGACTCTCCAGGGATCGCATCACGCTGCTGACCACGGCCTTGCAACGGGCGTTGCATTGCCTGAGCGGCCCGCTGATTCGCGCCAACCAGCTTTACTGCCCGGTGCAGGATGGCCTGTGGCTGGAACTGCACCAGATCTACCAGATCGCCCGGCAGCATCAGTTGCACACCACTCCCATCGCCGACAGCCAGGCGCACCACACTCGCACGCTGACGGTGGAACAGACCTACATCGTCGCGCTGCTGATGGGCTGCTCGCGCTGCAATCAGATGCGACAGCACAACATCGGCAAACTGGCCGACGCTCTGGACGCTTGGAGTTCGATGGTGACCGTGCAGCAGCCACTGGATGAAACCAGCCTGTATGCCGTGGCCCCCGGCACTGACACAGCACCGCGCTACACCTCGTTGTACACCGAGGATCAACGCGCCAACCTGCTGGGCGTCAACCCACGGGCGCTGTCGGCGGCGTTGCAGCGCTACATCGATCTGCCGGTCGACCAGCGGTCGCAGTCTTACCTTCACGTGCCGCCGGGCCTGTCGATTGACGTGTTGCAGCATCTGGCCGCCGCCTGGGGCGATGTCTCGGAGCGTGCCTTCCAGCGGATGCCGGGCCAGGGCACGCTGACCGTGTGCGTGGGAATGAGCGCCCTGCACTATTTCGTCGGCGGGCAGCAGTGCTTCAGTGATCTGCTGCTGGTGCCGAGCGTGACGGTCAGCAAGGTCGCCGAATACACACTCGAGCCGCTCGTACCGGAAAAACATGACCCTTGGGGCCAGGCGATCGACGTGCAACGCAAGGGCACATCGACCACGATGCTGCCTTTCGAAGAGATCGAGTACCAGCGCGAAGAAGCCGATGGCGGCGCGCCCGCGTCAGACGCCCAGAAAGGCTTCCCGACCTACAGCCTGAATATCGTTAACCACAGCCCTGGCGGCTACTGCCTGGCCTGGCCCAAGGACGTGCCTGACCAGTTGCAGGCCGGAGAGATGATCGGGATTCAGGATCACGGCCACGGCTGGAGCATCGCGGTCGTACGCTGGGTGCGTCAGGTAAGAAGCGGCGGCACGCAGATGGGCGTCGAGCTGATTGCGCCCTTTGCCCAGGCCTGTGGCATGCAATTGCTGCGCGGCGAACAGAGCAGCCAGTATCTGCGCGCCCTGCTGTTGCCCGAGGTACGGGCCATCGACGTACCAGCGACCGTGGTCGCACCGCGCCTGCCCTTCGAAGATGGCTCCAAGGTGATGCTCAACACCCATGGCGAAGAACGCAGGGCCACCTTGAGCAATCGTCGCGCGACGACCGGCAGCTATAACCAGTTCGAGTATGAAGTCCTGGAAGGACCCAAGAAACCCACCACGGGCAATGACGCGCCGGAGCAGGAATTCGATTCGTTGTGGACGGTGTTGTAACCGCCTCACATCAACACACATCCCGTAGCAGTCCGGCTTGCCGGCGATAGCGATCTCATGAGCGCCTCGCCGGCAAGCCGGACTGCTACGGGATGGAGTTCGCGGCTTTAGGCGCTGCGCCCTTCCCGGTCGCGCATGCCCAGCAGATACAGCACGCCGTCCAGCCCCAGGGTCGAGATCGCTTGTTTCGCCGACTGCTTGACCAGCGGCTTGGCGCGGAACGCCACGCCCAGGCCGGCAATCGCCAGCATCGGCAGGTCGTTCGCGCCGTCGCCCACGGCAATGGTCTGCTCCAGGCTCAAACCTTCCTTGCTCGCCAGCTCACGCAGCAGATCGGCCTTGCGCTGAGCATCGACAATCGGCTCCACGGCAACGCCGGTGCACTTGCCATCAACCACTTCCAGCTCGTTGGCGAAGATGTAGTCGATGCCCAGTTTGGCTTGCAACTGGCGGGCGAAATAGGTGAAGCCGCCTGACAGGATCGCGGTCTTGTAGCCCAGGCGCTTGAGTTCGGCGAACAGGGTTTCGGCGCCTTCGGTCAGACGCAGCGATGCACCGATTTCATCCAGCACCTTGATGTCCAGGCCCTTGAGCAGCGCCAGGCGTTCTTTAAAGCTGGCGCGGAAGTCCAGCTCGCCACGCATGGCGCGCTCGGTGATTTCCGACACGCGGTCGCCCACGCCGTGAGCCTTGGCCAGCTCGTCGATGACCTCGGCTTCGATCAACGTCGAATCCATGTCGAACACCGCCAGGCGGCGGTTACGGCGGAACAGCGAATCCTGCTGAAAAGCGATGTCGACGTTCAGCTCCTGCGCCACGTGCAGGAATTCAGCGCGCATCTGCTGGGCATCGGCCGGCTCGCCACGTACGGAAAACTCGATGCAGCCTTTGCCCTTGTCGCTCGGCGTGTCCAGCGGCATGCGCCCGGACAGACGGTCGATGCGGTCAATGTTCAAGCCATATTTGGCGGTGATCGAGCTGACGGTCTGCAACTGCTCGGCGGTGACCTTGCGCGTCAGCAGCGTGACGATGTGCCGGTCCTTGCCCTGATCGTCGACCCAATGCTGGTAATCGTCTTCACTGACATGAGTGAACAGCACCTGCTGCCCCAGTTCATCGGCCTTCAACTGGACCCGGTCCAGCACCGTCGCGCCGCTTTCGGTGTCCGGGATCTGGACCAGAATGCCGAACGACAGCGTGTCGTGGATCACGGCCTGACCGATATCCAGAACATCGACGTCACCCTGGGCGAGAACGCCGGTGAACGCCGCAGTGAGACCCGGGCGGTCTTCGCCGGTGATGTTGATCAGGACAATTTCGCGCAAGGCGCACCCCCGCTGTGGAAAAAAACCGCATTCTACGCACTTTCAGTGACCGCCGGGCACAGCGAGCGCTTTGCCCCGTCTGGGTCGCTCGCTATACTGCGCCCCAACTTCTCCAAGAGAGCCGTGCTCAGTGAACCGGCCCACGCCAGTAAAAACCGATAATTTCTTCTTGCTGATCTTCCGGGCATTGCGTCATCGACGCGTTCCGATAGCTTTGCGCATCGCCAGCCACAACGTGATCCTCGTCGCGCTGGCGCTGGTGATCTACGCCTGCGTGATGGGCTTGCAGTTCAAGCAAGCCATGCACGAGCAGGCGGATGCGCTGGGCCAGGCCCTGACGACGCAAACCGCGACCTCCGCCACCGAGCTTCTGGTGTCCAACGACATCCTGAGCCTCAACGTGTTGCTGGGTAATCTGGTCAAGAACCCGCTGGTGGCCCATGCGGCCATCTACAGCATGGATAACCGCATCCTCGCCGAAGCGGGCCAGCGCCCGAAAAACGGCCTGCTGGGTGAGGCCGAGGGGCTGTACGAGATCAAGATCACCTTTCAGGACGTGGTCGCAGGCACCCTGCGCATCAGCCTGGACATGAGCCAGTTCCAGCAGCCGCTGACCATCAGCCTGCAAAGCATGGGCATTCTGGCCGGGATCCTGCTCGCGCTGGCGCTGGCATTGAGCCTTCGCCTGGGGCGGCATATCTCGACGCCCATGCTGCAACTGCGCATGTGGCTGCGTTACATCGACCCTTACACCCCGGCTACCGACCGTCAGGACGAGATCGGCGACCTGGCGCGGCAGCTCAAGGCATCCTACGCGCCGCCTGAGCCCGAGCCCGCACCGGTTCCTGAACCTGAACAGGCTGAGGAAGACGACGACGCCTCGCCCGAATTCGACGCCAGCGACCTCGCAGGTCCCGAGTTCGACGAGGCGCCGAAGCCGCGTGCCACGGCCATTCCGGCCCGTCGCATCGTCGCCGAGGAAGATCAGGAAGACGAAGACGACCCGTTCGCCGATCTTCGTGACGAAACCCCGGTCGCGCAGAAGCCGGCCCCGCGCCCTGTGTTGCCGGTGGTGCCTTTGCAGCCGCAATACAGCGCCGTGCTGGCCGTGCAACTGGGCTCCCAGGAGCAACTGCGCCGCCTGCCCCGCGCCCGCCTGACCGAGTTGCTGGAGCGCTATCGCGACTGCATCGACCAGGCCGCGTCGCTTTACGACAGCGAACTGCACACGCTTAATGATGGCAGCTCGCTGATGGTGTTCAGCACTCAGGACAGCGGCGACGACTACCTGACCAACGCGATTTGCTGTGGCGAGCTGCTGCGCGCCCTGAGCCATGCGCTGCAGATCGAAGTCGCCGACAGCGGCATCACCCTGCAATTGCAGCTGGGCCTGACGCTGGGCGAAGGCCTGCACGGCATGGACCAGATCGACCTGCTGCTGACCGAAACCGCCCAGGATGCACTGGCGCTGTCGCAACACAGCCGCAACCTGCTGCTGGTGGAGCGCAAGATCAGCGAAGACCCCACCATCCGCCAACGCGCCCGCATCCGCCCGATCGCCAGTCCCGAAGGCGCAAGCTGCGTGGAGCGCCTGATGGAACCGTATCCGTCGATGCTCGAACGCCAACTGGCGCGCATGCACGAGGCGCGCAAGGCCTGATTGGTTTTTCCGTAGCAGTCCGGCTTGCCGGCGACAGCGCCCTTGAAATCGCTATCGCCGGCAAGCCGGACTGCTACGAAAGAGAAACACGCGTTGATGAAGATCGCCCCGCCGGTAAGCCGTGCTGCTACAGAAGCAAAAGCAAGCGTGCACACCTCAGGCAATCACCCACAAAAAAGCCCGCATCGCAGCGGGCTTTTTGTTGGGCGTGATCCTCAGAAGCGGAACACTTCCAGATCAGTGCGGATCGGCGAGGCCATCGGGATCTTTGGCTTGTCCTGATCGGTGCGAGTCTTGGCGGGCTGGGCGGCCTTCCTCGGCTCTTCGGCGACCAATGGCTGGGCAGCCACCGGCTTGACCGCAGCGCTCAACTGCTCGGCCAGACGCTGCAACAACACGCCCTGAGCCTTGACCTGAGCGGCCGAGGTGCCGGCGTGGGGCTCTTCCAGGTGCACCAGTTTGCTGTCACGCACCGTGCCGCGACGGTCCAGCAGGCGCCATTGGGCATCGAGCACCGCAGGCTGGTTCTCACCGGAGTCCAGACGGGTGATCGACAACACCACTTGCACGTCAGGCGTGAAGTTCGCCGCCGCCGGCGCCATCACGACGCGCTGGCTGTCGAGCTTCCACGCCAGTTGGCGCAGCAGCAGTTGATCGATATCGGCGGACAGGCTGCCCGCCCAGCGGCCATCCCTGGAGGCAGTCAGGCTGCCATCAGGCTGTCGCTGAAGTAATGTTTCCCGTTGCAGGTAGTCAGCAACGGAAACCGGCCCGAGCAACACAGCCACGCCGGCATTTTGTTTTGGTTGGCCTGGCTCGCCGCTGTCCAGTTGGTAGAGCGAAGTAGGCTGATGAACACTGCACCCGGCCAAACCCAGAACGCCGGTTAACAATAGAACACAAGGAACGCGTAGAAAATTCATCATTCCGTCCAAGTGGGCACCCTACAACGGGCCCACGATGTCAAATACACAAGAACATAAAGGCACTCAGCCACGCTGGCGCCAAAGGACGTCATATCATCCGTGAATATGTCCGATGACTCCAGCGATTCTGCGTCGATCTTGGTGACAATCCGAAGATCGATCGCTGAAAACGGCTGTTTACGTAGCGCTTTCCACTAACAATGCATCAACACGCTGGAATCCGCGTGGTAGCTTATTGCCACGCCGTCCGCGCTCACCTTTGTAATGCTCAAGGTCATCGGGCTTCAGAGACAGCGTACGCTTGCCTGCCTGGAGCACCAGCGTGGCACCCTCGGGAATGACCGCAAGATCGGTCACGTACTCCTCGCGGCTGGCCACGCGATCACCCGGGATACCGATGATCTTGTTGCCCTTGCCTTTGCCCAGTTGCGGCAAATCGCTGATCTTGAATACCAGCAACCGGCCTTCAGTGGTCACCGCCGCCAGCCAGTTCTGCTCGCGGTCTGGCACAAGGCGCGGGAGGATCACCTTGGCGCCCGCAGGCAGGCTGACAAGCCCCTTGCCCGCCTTGTTCTTGGCTTGCAGGTCTTCGCCCTTGACCACGAAACCGTAACCGGCGTCGGAAGCGATGACGTACAGCGCATCGTCGTCCGGCAGCAATACGCATTCGAAGGTTGCGGCGGGCGGTGGCGTCAGGCGTCCGGTCAGCGGATCACCCTGGCCTCGAGCCGACGGCAAGGTGTGCGCCGCCAGCGAATAACTGCGGCCGGTGGAGTCGATGAACACCGCAAACTGGTTTGAACGACCGTTGGCAGCGGCCTTGAAACCGTCGCCTGCCTTGTAGGAAAGGCCAGTGGCGTCGATGTCATGGCCCTTGGCGCAGCGCACCCAGCCTTTTTCCGACAGCACGACAGTCACAGGTTCGGTCGGCATCAGTTCGTTTTCGGACAGCGCCTTGGCTTCGGCGCGCTCGACGATGGGCGAGCGGCGATCATCACCGTAGGTTTCGGCATCCTTGAGCAACTCGGTGCGCACCAGTTTGCGCAACTTGGCCTCGCTGCCCAGTAGAGCCAACAGTTTGGCTTGTTCCTTGAGCAGTTCGTCCTGCTCACCGCGCAGCTTCATCTCTTCCAGCCGCGCCAACTGACGCAGACGGGTGTCGAGGATGTAGTCGGCCTGGATCTCGGACAGCTCGAAACGCGCGATCAGCTCGGCTTTCGGGTGTTCGGCAGTACGGATGATGTGGATCACTTCGTCCAGGTTCAGGTAGGCCGTGAGCAAACCTTCCAACAGGTGCAGGCGCTTCTCGACCTTGTCCAGGCGGAACTGCAAGCGGCGACGCACCGTGGTGATACGGAACTGCAGCCATTCGGACAGCAGCGCCTTGAGGTTTTTCAGCTGCGGCTTGCCGTCCAGTCCGATGATGTTGATGTTCACCCGGTAGCTGGATTCCAGCTCGGTGGTGGCGAACAGATGCTGCATCAGCTCTTCGGGATCGACGCGGTTGGAGCGCGGGATGATGACGATCCGGCACGGGTTCTCGTGGTCCGACTCGTCGCGCAGGTCGGCAACCATCGGCAGTTTCTTGGCCTGCATCTGCCCGGCGATCTGTTCCAGCACCTTGGCGCCGGAAACCTGATGGGGCAGCGCGGTGACCACGATGTCGCCGTCTTCAACCCGGTAAACGGCACGCATGCGCACCGAACCGCGGCCGGTTTCGTAGATCTTCAGCAAGTCGGCGCGAGGCGTGATGATTTCAGCTTCGGTCGGATAATCCGGGCCTTGAACGTGCTCGCACAGCTCTTCGATGGTGGCCTTGGGCTCGTCCAGCAAGCGGACACAGGCCGACGCGACTTCACGCAGGTTGTGCGGCGGCACGTCGGTGGCCATGCCGACCGCGATGCCGGTGGTGCCGTTGAGCAGGATGTTCGGCAAACGTGCCGGCAACACGGCCGGTTCATCCAGGGTGCCGTCAAAGTTCGGCACCCAGTCCGCCGTGCCCTGGCCAAGCTCGGTGAGCAGCACTTCGGAGTAGCGGGACAAACGCGCTTCGGTGTAGCGCATGGCCGCGAACGACTTGGGATCGTCCGGCGCACCCCAGTTGCCCTGGCCGTCGACCAGCGTGTAGCGATAGCTGAAGGACTGCGCCATCAGCACCATGGCTTCGTAGCAGGCCGAGTCACCGTGGGGGTGGAACTTGCCGAGCACGTCGCCGACGGTACGCGCCGACTTCTTGTGCTTGGCGTCGGCATCCAGGCCCAACTCGCTCATGGCGTAGACAATACGCCGCTGTACAGGCTTCAAGCCGTCGCCGATGTGCGGCAGGGCACGGTCCATGATCACGTACATGGAGTAGTTCAGATAGGCCTGTTCGGTGAAGTCAGCCAGCGAGCGGCGTTCTACACCGTCCAGGCTGAGGTCAAGGGAGTCGCTCATGCGGGCCTCATCATTTTGTCGTCTGGCGCAGCAGCAAGGTGCCGCCGCGCTGGGTGAATTCGAGTTGTTTGATGGCGCTCATACCCAGCAGCACCTGATCGCCGTCCAGACCGGGCACCACCAGGGCGCGCACGTTGTCCAGCACGATATCGCCGATCTGCAGCCTGTTCAGCGTGGTCCGGAACGCCTCGGTGCGGCCATTGGCCGTGCTCACCTCGACCCGGCCACCACGCTCAAGGCGTAATGCGTCTGCCACCTCTTGCGGGATCGCGACGTTGGTCGCCCCGGTGTCGAGCATGAACTGCACAGGGCGGGCGTTGATTTGCCCCGTCATGACGAAATGCCCCTGGCGATTGCTCACCAGTTGCACCTCGACGTAACCGTCGCCGTGTTCGGAACTGACGCTGGTGTTCGGGTTTTCCTGACGCTGCTCCCAGTCGCCAAAAAACCGCGTCGCCAGGAACAGCGCCGCGGCCCAGACGATGATCAGCATCAGGCGCCCGGCGCGCTTGCCGGGAGGTGCCTGAGTCAAGGCTTGGCGCTCCAGCCACCCTCGGGCGCGGCAAAGCGCCAGACAATCGGGCGCTTTTCGCCATCGGCGCGAGCACCGAAGTTGTTGTCGATGCCCACCCAGGCGCCCTGATCGTCAACGATCAGCGCCTCGGTCAGACCGTATTTCTGATCGTAAAGCCGGTTGGGTTTCAGCGCCTCCCTGGCGAACGACCAGCAGGTTTCCAGTTGCCCGGTTTCCAAAGTGCGACGGCAGATCCGGTACGCCGCGCGTTCCAGGGTGTACAGCTTGCCCTTGTACAGCGAGATGTCGGAGAAATCCTTGGACACGGATTTGCCACCCAGCTCAGGCGGCAGAGTGTCATTGCCGGACTCGACCTTGAGGATGCAACTGGCATCGCACTCCCAGCCGTCACTGCCCAGCTTTGCAGTCAGCAGCCCGCGCTTCTCGCGCTCGGCGGCCAGCCACAGCCGGTCGCCGGCAGGGTTGATCGCGATGCCTTCGAAAATGGCATTGAAGTGCTGCAGCATCCCCGCCGATTGCGCCTGCTCGACCAGCGCCTTGGGCAAGCCGAGCCAGGTCGGCGCGCCGTCCACCGGCACTTTCAGTACCGTGGCATAGGCTTCGCTGACGACATATCGGTTGCCCGCAGCGTCACAGCTCACGCCTTCGAAATCCAGATCGCCGCCACGCACCAGGGCCGAAGCCTTGGCCATGCCGCGCAGGGTGGCGGACAAGCCGCTGTCGGGAATCGGCGGAATCTCGAGCACCTGCGCCCGCGCCTTCCACACCGTCGCCGAGGTGTCGAGACGATACAGCAGCGTGTCGTCGCGGTCGGAAACCGTCCACAGCACGCCATCGCACGAGGCCAGCCCCGAGAGATTGCCGCCCACCATGTCGTCCACGGGATGCTCGGACAACAGCTTGAGTTCCGGCAGCGGCGCGGCGAAAGCGGGAGTGGCGGCCAGCAACAGGGCGGCCAGCCAGCCTCGCATCAAACCATCACCTCGGCGAGGTTGCCTTTGGATTCCAGCCACGCCTTGCGATCACCTGCTCGTTTTTTCGCCAGCAGCATGTCCATCATTTGCGACGTGGCTTCGATGTCGTCCAGCGTCAGTTGCACCAGGCGCCGGGTGTTCGGGTCCATGGTGGTTTCACGCAGCTGTGGCGGGTTCATCTCGCCAAGGCCTTTGAATCGGGTGACTTGCGGCTTGCCGCGTTTCTTCTCGGCCACCAGACGATCGAGAATGCCATCACGTTCGGCTTCGTCCAGGGCGTAGTAGATGTCCTTGCCCAGGTCGATGCGGTACAGCGGCGGCATCGCGACGTAGACGTGACCGGCCTCGACCAGCGGGCGGAAGTGCTGGACGAACAGCGCGCACAGCAAGGTTGCAATGTGCAGCCCGTCGGAGTCGGCGTCAGCGAGGATGCAGATCTTGCCGTAGCGCAGTTGGCTGATGTCAGCCGCGCCCGGATCGACACCGATGGCCACGGCGATGTTGTGAACTTCCTGGCTGGCGAGCACTTCGCCGCCATCGACTTCCCAGGTGTTGAGGATCTTGCCGCGCAACGGCAGGATGGCCTGGAATTCCTTGTCCCGCGCCTGCTTGGCTGAACCGCCGGCCGAGTCACCCTCGACCAGGAACAGCTCGGCGCGCATCGGGTCCTGGCCGGCGCAATCCGCCAGCTTGCCCGGCAGCGCCGGCCCCTGGGTGATGCGCTTGCGCTCGACTTTCTTGCTGGCCTTCAGGCGACGACCGGCGTTGTTGATCGCCAGCTCAGCCAGCTGCATGCCCATCTCAGGGTGCGCGTTGAGCCACAGGCTGAAGGCGTCCTTGACCACGCCAGAGACGAATGCCGCCGCCTCGCGAGACGACAGGCGCTCCTTGGTCTGGCCGGAGAATTGCGGCTCCTGCATCTTCATCGACAGCACGAAGGCGATGCGCTCCCAGACGTCCTCGGGCGCGAGTTTCACACCCCGTGGCAGCAGGTTGCGGAATTCGCAGAAGTCGCGCATCGCATCGAGCAGACCCTGACGCAGGCCGTTGACATGGGTGCCACCCTGGGCGGTCGGGATCAGGTTGACGTAGCTTTCCTGAACGCTGTCACCACCCTCGGGCAGCCACAGCAGCGCCCAGTCGACCGCTTCCTTGTTGCCGGCAAACACGCCGCAGAAGGGTTCTTCAGGCAGGCGCAGGAAGTCACTGACCGAATCCTGCAGGTAGGAGCGCAGGCCATCTTCGTAATGCCACTCGACCTTCTCGCCGGTGCCTTTGTCTTCAAAGCTGACGGTCAGGCCCGGACACAGAACGGCCTTGGCCTTGAGCACGTGCTTGAGGCGGCTGACCGAGAATTTGGGGCTGTCGAAATACTTGGGGTCCGGGGCGAAGTACACGCTGGTGCCGGTATTGCGCTTGCCAACCGTGCCCACCACGGCCAGTTCGCTGGCCTTGAAACCGTCGGCAAAAGACATTTCGTATTCGTTGCCGTCACGCTTGACCCGCACCCGCACCTGGGTCGAGAGCGCGTTGACCACGGAAATCCCCACGCCGTGCAGGCCGCCGGAGAACTGGTAGTTCTTGTTGGAGAACTTGCCGCCCGCGTGCAGCTTGGTGAGGATCAGCTCGACGCCCGAGACGCCCTCTTCCGGGTGAATGTCCACCGGCATGCCGCGGCCGTCGTCGGCCACTTCAAGGGAGTTGTCGGCGTGCAGGATGACCTGCACCGATCTGGCGTGACCGGCCAGTGCTTCGTCGACGCTGTTGTCGATGACTTCCTGGGCCAGGTGGTTTGGCCGCGTGGTGTCGGTGTACATGCCCGGCCGCTTGCGGACCGGGTCGAGGCCCGAGAGGACTTCGATGGCGTCTGCGTTATAAGAGCTAGCGCTGGGATTGGCCATGGGGTCTCGTCATCAAGTCGTTCATGAAATTTCGGAGTGACGCTATTGTTCCAAGCGTGTTCTACATATTTGTTGCAGCAAAAGCTTCGATCGGTCCCAACCGCCTACAGCGATGACAGATCGATGGCCTGGAGCAGTTCCGGAGCAAACCCGGCAAAGCTCAACAGGGTGGGCAGTTTATCGGCAAACCCCTGGAAACTGTGATCGCCACCGGCCTCGATGCGCAGCGCGCATGCCCGGAAGAAGGCCTGGGCGCGTCGGTAATCCAGCGTCTCGTCGCCCGTCTGCAGCCACACCTGGATACGCTGCGGATCCTGCGGCGCGGGCACTTCGATTGCAGCTAGCGCGGCCACGTGATCGTGGGTCAGCTCCCAGGTTTCGCCTGTGTACAGGTTCTGTTGCGTGCCCAGGAAACCGTCGAACAGCTGATGCGGATTGACCGCAGGGTTTATCAACACCGCCTTCAGACCATGCCGCTCGGCAAGGTGAGTCGCATAGTAGCCGCCGAGCGAGCTGCCGACCAGTAATGGCCGACCGCCTAATTCTTCGATGGCCGCCTCGAGCTGGGCGATGGCCTGGCGCGGGTGATGGTGCAACTCCGGCACGCGCAATTGCTCGCCAAGCCCCAGCGTTCGCATGAGCGAGGCCAGTTGCGTGGCCTTTTTCGACATCGCCGAGCTGTTCAGGCCGTGAATATAAAGCAGAGTCGAATGTTGCGGGTTCACGGGGTCGTCTCCGTCAGCTGCGATTCAAGGGGCCGCCTGGGCTGCCTCACACGGCAAAGCCACGCAGTTTACAGGGACAACGGCGTGAACACTCGTTTGTTGGCAGTTTGTGGCGAATTCAGGATGTTTCCTTCAATACCCGGCGCCACTGAGATCGACCTCGAACAGGTCTGGATCGATGCGCGACACGCCGGTTTCCATGTGCCCGTCGTCGAACAGACGCAGCCAGCGGTACCCCGGAGCCTTCGCGTCTAGGGCGAAGCCTTCGCTGTTCGGCGCGAATTGAATGCAGGTCGAGGGCGAAGCCATCAGGCGCAGCCCATCGCGCATCTGGTCGAACTCCTGATGCACGTGGCCCCAGAGCAAAGCCCGGGCCTGGGGAAAACGCTCCAGTACCGAGAACAGCGCCTCCGGATTTCGCAGGCCGATGGGCGCCATCCACGCAGCACCAATAGGCACTGGATGATGGTGCAGACAGATCAAATGATGGCGTTGCGGCGCTTCGCTGAGGGCCTGGGCCAGCAGTTGCAGCTGTTCGTCTTTCAGATAACCCGGCACAGAGCCCGGCACGGCGGAATCCAGCATGGTGACGCGCCAGTTGCCGATGTCTACAAAAGGGTCAAGTACGTCGCTCTTTTGCGCGGCAATCGCCATTTCCCGCAGCTCGTCATGGTTGCCCGGCAACCAGCGTTTGGGAGCGTCTAGCCGCTCGCTTTGCTGACGAAACGCCTGATACGACTCCACTGTGCCGTCCTGGGAAAGATCGCCAGTGGCCAACACCAGATCGATCTGCGGCTGCTCGGCCAGCACCCGGTCCACGACCGCCGTGAGGCTGTCGCGCGTGGTCATGCCCAGCAGGGCACCGTCCGCTTCGGCAAACAAATGGCTGTCGGACAGTTGCACCAACAATACAGAGGACGAATGTGAGGATGCGCTCGGCAAAGGCCATCTCCTTGAGCGGGTATGGCCGGATTATGGTGTTTGATTGGAGCAACGGCAAACCCGGAAACAGGGTTGCAGTTCTCATTTGTGCAAGATCGACAGGCGCGTGGGTGTAATCGGTCCTGTAGCGGTCCGGCTTGCCGGCGACAGCGCTCTTGCGGGCGCCTCGCCGGCAAGCCGGACTGCTACGGGGGGAAAATGTTGGGCTTTAGATTTTGATCTTCATGCGCAAAGGTCCAGACACCGCCGAACGCGACGTCAAGGCGCCAGGCCGAGCGCAGGCGTCGTGTAGGGGGATGAGCGGCAGGAAGCCGCGAAAGCTGTGCGGGCCATGGATGGCCCATCACAGCGTGCCCCCGGAACGGCGCCGGAGCGAGGGAAGTCCGACGAAGGAGGACCCCAGCCAGGAGCAAATGGTTTGCCTACTTTCCCGAAAGAAAGTAGGTCGCCCGTAAGGGGCGAAACCCATACGTCCAGCCACCGCGACAACGGATATGTCCCGAATGCGAGCGTCACGGTGGTTTAGAATTTGGTGAGCATATCCGTTGGCGAGGGTGACGCTGACTCCCCTTTCCGCCCTTACGGCGGGTCACTTTCCTTTCGGGGAAAGTAACCAAAGCCATTTGCGACAGGCTGGGCCGCGACTTCGTCTCGGTTCCCTCACTCCGGCGCCGCTCCGTGGGTCCGCCGTGATGGGCCATCCATGGCCTGCACGGCTTTCGCGGCTTCCTGCCGCTCAACCCACTGCGCGACACCTCCGTTCGGCCTGGCGCCTTGACGTCGCGTTCGGTGGCGCCTGTGCCATCGCGTAAGAAGATCAAGAGCTCTGGTTGTACGCCGCCCGGTAGCAGCACGGCTTGCCGGGAAGGGGGTACTTGAGGGCGCCTCGCCGGCAAGCCGGACTGCTACGGGGGCGGGGGGGTCGGAAAGCTCAGCGAACCGCTTCGAACTCGTGCCCGCAGGCCAGGCAGTGGCTCAGCCATTCGCCGAGGAAGATATTGAGCTGGGCCTTTTCGTCGGGCTGGTGCATGTCGGCGTTGGGATATGGGTAGATGCCGCGAAAACGCCGCGCGTGTTGGGCGCCGATGACTTCGGCCATGCGCGCATCGTGGTACACCTGTACTTCCAGGACCGGCACCGGCAGCCACGGCAGGCTGTGTTCCTGACGCACCAGCAAGGTCGAGGTGTACGGGCAGTTCTGCACCACTTCGACCGATAGCACACCCAGCATCTGATCGCCCTGGGTGACGGCCACCCTGCGCGAGCGTTGTTCGTTGCGCATGTCAGGTAACAGACGCATCAAGCGCGCGTAGTTCGCCTCGCAGGCTGCTTGCAGCCCGGCAAGGTCGACACGGTAGCGCTCGCGCAGAAGATTCACGACCACAGCCCCCTGATTTCGGCGCGATTGAGCGCCAGCCACTGTATTGCGATGATAGTTGCAGCGTTGACGATGCGTCCGTCTTTTACGGCTTGCATCGCGTCGTCGAACGACCAGACCGACACACGGATGTCTTCGGCCTCTTCTTCGAGCCCGTGGACCCCGCCCGCCCCCTCACTGTCGCATTTGCCCAGATACAGGTGAACGAATTCATTGCTGCCGCCGGGCGACGGGAAGTACTTGGTGATCGGCCACAACGCATTGAAGACGAGTCCAGCTTCCTCCTCTCCTTCGCGGTGAGCAACCTCTTCAGGCTGCTCTTTTTTGTCGATCAGACCCGCGACCATTTCGATCAGCCAGGGGTTGGGGTGCTTGCCGATCACGCCGACCCGGAACTGCTCGATCAACACCACTTCATCGCGCTTGGCGTCGTAAGGCAAGACACACACGGCATCGTGGCGCACGAACAGCTCGCGCGAAATTTCCGGGCTCATGCCGCCGTCGAACAGCTCATGACGCAGGTGCAGACGATCCAGTTGGTAGAAACCCTTGAAGCAGGTTTCGCGCCGGGTGATTTCATGCTTTGTAGGCGTCGATTTAGCGGTATCGGTCATAGGTTTCTCACTGCAAGGCGCTCAGTTCATGGCCCCATCCTAACGTGCTGACGCGCCGGATGCAGCCCTTGCCAGCGGTTCAGACGCGCAAATCCGGCTGTAAAGGTAGACGACGGCAACCGAAAGGCACTCTAATCCGCCCAGTGGCGAACCGATTGCGCCAGACGCAGTCGAAGCCTGTTGCCGTTGCACCCAAGTGATGGCCCTTTATGTCAACGTCAAGGATCACCATGTCGTTTCTGAAGATCATTTCGATGGCCTGTCTGGCCTTGGTTCTGGGCGCCTGCCAGAGCCTGTTCCAACCCAACATGCGCAGTCCGCTGACCGTTCAGCGTGATGCCTCGGAGCTGGTCAAACCTGGCTGCACCGCCAACGATTGCCCACTGGTCAATATTGATACCGTACATTTCCCGGACGAAGCCAAGCTCGATGCCATCGTGCAGCGCACCTTGCTGCAACTGACCCGCAGCGACACCGACGGCCCGGTGCCGCCGACCCTCAAGGCGTATCAGGAACAGTTCCTGGCCACGGCCCCGGCGCGCTACAGCAGTTATTTGCAGGCCAAGGTACGCGAGCAGCATGACGGAATCGTGGTGATCGAGCTGTCCAGCTACCTGGACACCGGCGGCGCCCACGGCAATCCGGGCCGTGCCTTCATCAACTATTCGCGCCAGCAACAACGCGTGCTGACACTGGCCGACATGCTGGTGCCGGGCCAGGAAGCGGCGTTCTGGGCGAAGGCTGAAATGGCGCACCAGGCCTGGCAGGTCAGCACCAAGCTGGACAAGGACACCGAGTTCCAGAAGATGTGGCCATTCAAGCGAACTTCAAACATCGCCCTGACGTACGGTGCGGTGATCCTGAAATATCCGGTCACCACCATCGCCCCGTACGCCATGGGCCACATCGAGCTGAAGATTCCTTACCCTCAGCTCAACGGCATCATCAAGCCGGAACTGTTCCCCGGCCGGAGCTGATCGCCTTGCCCAGGATCAGTTGCAACACGCCAGCGACGATCAGCGCTGGCAGTGTTGCGCCGATGTCCGGGTAGAGATTGGCCAGCAGGTGATAGGTGGAAATCCCGCCCAGCCAGGCCAGAAGCGTCATCCAGCGTAAACCTTCAGTCGCGGCGCCATGGCTGCGACGACGCAGGATGAAGTGATCCACCAGCACCACGCCAAACAGCGGCGCGAACACCGAGCCAATCAGCAAGAGGAAGTTCTGGTACTGCGCCAGCGGCGCGAGGCAGGCAATCAGCGTGCAGATGACGCCGATGGCCAGCGCTAGATGCTCGACCTTTATCTTCACCAGAATCCCGCTGGAAACCGCAGCCGAATGGATGTCGGCGAAGGCATTTTCCGACTCGTCCAGCAGAATCAGCAGCAACGGAATGCCCATTCCGGCACCGGCCAGCGCCAGCAGCAGCGCATTGGCTTCACCGCTTGGCGCGAAGGCCAGGGTGTAGGCAACGCCCAAGGTCATCAGCCAGAAATTGCCGATGAAGAAGCCCAGCACCGTGCCGCCGAACACACCGGTGGCGCGCTTGCCGAAGCGTGAATAGTCGGCGATCAGCGGCAGCCATGACAGCGGCATGGCGATGGCAATGTCAAAACCCACGGCAAAATGCATCGAGCCATCTCCGGCGCGGGCCCACAGCGCCGCCAGATCCGCCTTGTTCAGCAGGTTCCAGGTCAGCCAGATGCACGCCGCCAGCAGCAGCCAGATGCCCCACTTGCGCAGTATCTGCCGCACGAACGTCAGCGGGCCGCTGACGGCGAGCAAAGTGGCCAGGCCGCCGAACAACAGCGTCCAGAGCAGCGGGCTTGTCCACAGGCTGCCCTCGGCAAAGGCGCCGGCGCTCAGCAACGTGGCGGCGTCACGCATGACGATGATCTCGAACGAACCCCAGCCCACCAGTTGCAGCAGGTTGAGAATCGCCGGCAGCGCCGCGCCCTTGCTGCCGAGGCTCAGCTTGAGGGCAGCCATGGACGACAGGCCGGTGTCGCTGCCGATCACGCCGACGGCGGCCAGCAGCAGAACACCCACCAGCGTGCCGAGGAAGATCGCCAGCATAGAGCCGGACAGCCCCAGGCCCGGCGCAAGCAAGGCGCCGGTTTGCAGGACCATCAGGCCCACGCCCAGGGAAAACCACAGGGAAAACAGATCCCGACCGCCGAACACCCGCTTGGCAGCGGGGACGGGGATGTCGGGAGAATAAGTGCCGGGTGTGTTCACAGAATGCGATCTCAAAGATTGCGTAAACCCGTAGCAGTCCGGCTTGCCGGCGACAGCGCCCTCAGGATCGCTGTCGCCGGCAAGCCGGACTGCTACGGAATGGATGTTGGTCAGACCTTCTTGTAAAGCTGGCTGCCTTCCTGCTTGAACCGCTCGGCCTGCTCGCGCATGCCCTCGGCCACCGACAGGTCCACCGCTTCGATCTTCTGGTTGGCCGCGTATTCACGGACTTCCTGGGTGATCTTCATCGAGCAGAACTTCGGCCCGCACATGGAGCAGAAATGCGCGACCTTGGCCGAATCCTTCGGCAGGGTCTCGTCGTGGTACGAGCGCGCGGTGTCCGGGTCCAGGCCGAGGTTGAACTGATCTTCCCAACGGAATTCGAAACGCGCCTTGCTCAAGGCGTTGTCGCGAATCTGCGCACCCGGATGGCCTTTGGCGAGGTCGGCCGCGTGAGCGGCGATCTTGTAGGTAATGATCCCGGTTTTCACGTCGTCCTTGTTCGGCAGGCCCAGGTGTTCCTTGGGCGTGACGTAGCAAAGCATCGCGCAACCGAACCAGCCGATCATCGCCGCGCCGATACCCGAAGTGATGTGGTCGTAGCCCGGCGCAATGTCCGTGGTCAGCGGGCCGAGGGTGTAGAACGGCGCCTCGTCGCAGCACTCCAGCTGCTTGTCCATGTTCTCCTTGATGAGCTGCATCGGCACATGGCCCGGGCCTTCGATCATGCACTGCACGTCGTGTTTCCAGGCGATCTTGGTCAGCTCGCCAAGGGTTTCCAGCTCACCGAACTGCGCTTCGTCGTTGGCGTCGGCAATGGAGCCCGGACGCAGGCCATCGCCCAGCGAGAAGCTGACGTCATAGGCCTTCATGATTTCGCAGATTTCGTCGAAGTGGGTATAGAGGAAGTTTTCCTTGTGATGCGCCAGGCACCACTTGGCCATGATCGAGCCGCCACGGGAGACGATCCCGGTGACGCGCTTGGCGGTCAGCGGCACGTAGCGCAGCAGCACACCGGCGTGGATGGTGAAGTAGTCGACGCCCTGCTCTGCCTGCTCGATCAGCGTGTCGCGGAACAGCTCCCAAGTCAGGTCCTCGGCAACGCCGTTGACCTTTTCCAGCGCCTGATAGATCGGCACGGTGCCGATGGGCACAGGCGAGTTGCGAATGATCCACTCGCGGGTTTCGTGGATGTGCTTGCCGGTGGACAGGTCCATGACCGTGTCCGACCCCCAGCGAATGCCCCAGGTCAGTTTCGCCACTTCTTCTTCGATGGACGAGCCCAGCGCGCTGTTGCCGATGTTGCCGTTGATCTTCACCAGGAAGTTGCGGCCGATGATCATCGGTTCCAGTTCGACGTGGTTGATGTTGGCCGGAATGATGGCGCGGCCGCGGGCGATTTCTTCGCGCACGAACTCAGGGGTGATCTCGTTCGGAATGCTCGCGCCGAAGCTGTGCCCGGCGTGTTGCTGCTTCAGCAGGCCGGCAGCGCGGGCCTCCTGCAGCTTCATGTTTTCGCGGATGGCGACGTATTCCATCTCGGCGGTGATGATGCCCTGACGCGCATAGTGCATCTGGCTGACATTGGCGCCGGCCTTGGCGCGGCGCGGGTTGCGCACGTGGGCGAAGCGCAGTTTGGTCAGCTCGGCATCGGCCAGGCGCTGCTGGCCGAAGTCGGAACTCAGGCCGCCCAGGCGCTCAGTGTCGCCACGGTCGTCGATCCAGGCCGAGCGCACGTCGCCCAGGCCTTTGCGCACATCGATGATGACATTGGGATCGGTGTAGGGGCCCGAGGTGTCGTACACGCAGACCGGCGCGTTGATCTCGCCACCGAAGTCTGTGGGCGTAACGTCAAGGCTGATTTCACGCATCGGCACGCGGATGTCCGGGCGCGAACCCTGGACGTAGATTTTCTGCGAACGGGTGAACGGCTGCACCGACCCCGAATCGACCTGGGCGGATTCACTCAGATTGGCGTTTTTTAGTTTTGTACTCATCAACAGGCTCTCCGGACATCATGGTGCAGCGCATGGATTGTCGGAGCTTGAGCCTGAATCGAACGGACGGATGCACCCTGTGAGACTACGGATGCCGAGAATCGAAAAACGAGGACTGTTCAAAAAATGAACAAAAAAGACCCCGAACGATACTCAAGAGGACTCGCCGGGAGACGAGAAATCTTGTTCCCTACGCAGGCGCTAACCTGATCAGGTTCAACGGGATCCGGATTATCCGATCTCAGCCTCATAGCAAGGCACCCCGACAAGAACGACGTCAGTCTAGACGCCACACCCGGCAAACGCCAAGCGCGGAATTCAAACGCTCGTTAAATGGCGCATATGTCGGATTGTTGTCGCGATCGTGTGGAACTACACTCGCAACCGGCGCAAAGCGATCTTGCGGCCACGTTTTCACACAGCTGAATTACTAGGGAATGTCTATGCTGCGCAAACTCTCACTGGCCATTGCCGTCTCATGCGCATCCAACGCGATGGCCACAGCAGCGGACTTGCCTCTGCCGACCAAGACCGGTCTGGTCAGCGTCTATCAGGAAGCGGTGAACAACAACGCGGACCTCGCCGCCGCCCGCGCCAGCTACGACGCCCAGAAAGAGATCGTGCCCCAGGCCCGCGCCGGGCTGTTGCCGAACATTTCCGGCGGCGCCGACATCAACAACACCCGCACCAAGATCGACGAGCCTTCTGCGGTCATCAATCGCAGCGGCACGGTCTACCGCGCCACCCTGAGCCAGCCGATCTTCCGCGCCGACCGCTGGTTCCAGCTCAAGGCTGCCAAGGACGTCAACGAACAGGCGATCCTGCAATTGTCCGCCACCGAGCAGAACCTGATTCTGCAAAGCGCCGAGGACTATTTCTCGGTATTGCGCGCCCAGGACAACCTGGCCTCGACCAAGGCCGAAGAAGCGGCGTTCAAACGCCAACTGGATCAGGCCAACGAACGCTTCGACGTCGGCCTTTCCGACAAGACCGATGTGCTCCAGGCCCAGGCCAGCTACGACACCGCCCGTGCGGCGCGGATCGTTGCCAAGCGTCAGGTGGACGACGCGTTCCAGGCGCTGGTGACCCTGACCAACCGCGAATACAACTCCATCGAAGGCATCGTCCACACCCTGCCGGTGCTGGCCCCGTCGCCCAACGACGCGAAATCCTGGGTCGACACCGCCTCGCAACAGAACCTCAACCTGCTGGCCAGCAACTACGCCGTCAGCGCCGCCGAAGAAACCCTGCGCCAGCGCAAGGCCGGGCATGCGCCGACCGTCGATGCGGTGGCCCAGTACCAGAAAGGCGACAACGACCCGCTGGGCTTCACCAACCCGAACTACACCGGGCAGGACTTTCACGGCAGCGTCGAGCAACGCACCATCGGCTTGCAGGTGAATATCCCGATCTACAGCGGCGGCCTGACCAGCTCGCAAGTGCGCGAAGCCTATGCCCGCCTGGGCCAGACCGAACAACAGCGCGAGGGCCTGCGCCGTCAGGTGGTGGAGAACACCCGCAACCTGCATCGCGCCGTGAACACCGACGTGGAACAGGTGCAGGCGCGCAAACAGTCGATCATCTCCAACCAGAGCGCGCTGGAAGCCACGGAAATCGGCTATCAGGTGGGCACGCGCAACATCGTCGACGTGCTCGATGCGCAGCGTCAGTTGTACGCATCGGTGCGTGATTACAACAACACCCGCTACGACTACATCCTCGACAACCTGCGCCTGAAGCAGGCAGCCGGGACATTGAGCCCAGGGGATTTGCAGGACCTGTCGCGCTTCCTCAAACCCGATTACAACCCCGACAAGGATTTCCTGCCGCCGGACCTGGCGAAGGAAGCGGCGAAGAATTTCGAGCGCCCGTCAGAGCGTTGAGTTGTTCGCGTCGTACGGATATGTGACGGTGACCGTGGGTTGCGTTTGATGCTGGCCGGAGGGCGTGGGAGCGAGGCTTGCCCGCGATCTGCCGGGCACCGGCAGCAAAACCAGACAACCGGGATGTGTCAGGCACACCCCAGGCAATGGGTTTGCTGCCGCTACGCGGCAGTTCGCGGGCAAGCCTCGCTCCCACGCCCTCCGGGCAGAATCAAAAGCGGGTCAGCGGGCAGCCAGCAAATTCGCAATCCCGTCCAGCAACTTCTGCAACGCGCCCTGGTTGGCTTTCATCACCGCCAACCCCGCATCGGCCATGGCTTTGGCCTGTTCAGGCCCCTCGATCAGCCGCTGCACCACGGCTGTCAATCCCGCTGCATCGCTCACCTCTTCCAACGCCCCGGCACCGCGCAGCATCGCGGCGATTTCGAGGAAGTTGAACAGGTGCGGGCCGCTCAGCACCGGCTTGTCCAGCGCCGCAGGCTCCAGCAGGTTGTGCCCGCCGTTGGGCACCAGGCTGCCACCGACAAAGGCGATGTCAGCCAGCGCATAGAGAAACAGCAACTCGCCCATGGTGTCGCCCACCAGCACCGAGGTTTCGCGGGTGACCGGCTCGGCGGTCGAGCGACGGACACTGGCAAAACCCTGCTGGCGGCTCAACTCGAACACGCTGTTAAAGCGCTCGGGGTGACGCGGCACCAGGATCAGCAAGGCTTCGGGATGCTTTTTCAGCACCTCGCGATGGGCCGCGAGAACCACCTCATCCTCACCGGCATGGGTACTGGCGGCGATCCACACCGGCCGCCCGGTGGTTTGCCAGTCGGCTCGCTGCTGCACCGCACGCGCCAGCAATTGCGGGTCGATGGTCAGGTCGAACTTGATCGAACCGGTCACGGTCACGCATTCGGGACGCGCGCCCAGGTCACGAAAACGCTGGGCTTCGGTTTCGGTCTGCACGGCGATCAGACTCATCTCGGCGAGCATCGGCCGCGTCAGTCTGGCGAACTTTCCGTAACCCCGCGCCGAACGCTCCGACAGACGCGCATTGGCCAGAACTGTTGGAATACCCCGCATCGCACATTGATGAATATGGTTGGGCCACAGCTCTGTTTCCATGATCACGCCGACCTTGGGCTGGATGTGATCGAGAAAACGCCCCGCCGCCCACGGGAAATCGTACGGCAGGTAGCAGTGCTGAATGCGCGGCTCGTTGGCGAACATCGACTGGATGCGCTCGGACCCGGTCGGCGTCATGCAGGTGATGGTGATCGGCAGCTGTGGATAACGTGCCAGCAGCGCGCGGATCATCGGCGCGGCAGCGATGCTCTCGCCCACCGACACGGCGTGCACCCAGATGCCGCCCTTTTGCATGGGTGGCAGCCCGCGAGCGAACCGTTCACCGATACGTTGTGCATAAGCCGGGGCTTTGCGGGCCCGCAGCCACAGACGCAGGGCAATCAGAGGCAGGCCAAGATGAAACAGGAGTGTGTAGAGAGTTCTATTCATGGGCGCGGAGTTTATCAGCCAATGGCCTTCAAATGATGGGTGAAGCATTCGGCCAGCCAGCGTGCGGCAGGCCCCAGGGGTTCGTCGCGGCGCCAGACCATTTCCACCACCAGCGCAGGCGGCGTCCATTCGCTGCTCAGTTCGATCATCTGGTTCTGATAAGCTGGGTACTGGACCACGTGGCGCGGCAGCCAGGCCCAGCCAAGGCCGCGCATCAGCAATTCGGCCATGACGTAGAAACTGTCCGCGCGCCAGACCTGCGGGCTCAATTGCTCACCGCCGGGATACCCGCTCTGCTGCGGCGCGATGAGCAACTGCCGGTGCCGCGCCAACTGCTGGCGGGTGACCACCGGCTCACTCGCCAGAGGATGATCCACGGCGCAGACCGTAACCATCTCCACACTGCCCAGCACCCGCCGTTCCAGCGCTTCGGGCATCTGGTCGTGGTGAAACAGCAAACCCAGGTCGGCCCGGCGTTCCACGAGCTTGCGCGCCACATCGCCCTGGGCGCCGCTGGCCAGTTGCACTTCCACGCTGGGGAAGCGCTGGTCCAGCGCGTCCAGGCTGTCGAGCACCGGCTGGTAGGGCATGGCTTCGTCATGGGCCAGGCGCAGCCGGGCTTCCTGCCCGCGCATCAGCGCCAGGGCGCGACCGTCCAGCCGCTCGCACTGGCGCAGCAACTCCCGCGCTTCTTCAAGCAACGCACTGCCCGCTTCGGTCAGACGCGGCTGGCGACCACTGCTACGATCGAACAGGCTCACACCCAGATCGGTCTCCAGCATGGCAATCGCACTGCTGACCGCCGACTGCGCCCGCCGGGATTCTCGCGCCACGGCGGAAAACGAACGCTGTTCGGCGACACTGACGAACAGCCTGATTTGTTCAAGGCTCCATTCCATGACTTGGCAACCTATCAGCTCTAGAGATAGGTAATGACTTTACCCCATCTGAGAGCTCGCTAGAATCGGCAGCCATTGAAGACGTATCTGCAAAGAGGACTTTCATCATGTCTGCCTACTACCTGCTCGCCATCGCCATCTGCGCCGAAGTCATCGCCACTGTTTCGATGAAGGCAGTCAAAGGCCTGAGCACGCCACTGCCGCTGCTGCTGGTGATCGTCGGTTACGCCGTGGCGTTCTGGATGCTGACGCTGGTGGTACGCAGCATCCCGGTGGGCGTGGCCTACGCGGTCTGGGCGGGCATGGGTATCGTCATGGTCAGCATCGCGGCGCTGATTATCTACGGCCAGAAACTCGACCTGCCTGCCATTGCCGGCATGGCGATGATCGTCGCCGGGGTGGTGGTGATTCAGCTGTTCTCGAAAACCGCTGGCCATTAAGGGGGCCATTGAAAAGCATGTTCCCTTATAATGGCGTGATTCGTTTCGCCAATTGAGGTGTTCATGTCTTCCGCAATTTCCACTGACGTCCTGATTGTCGGCGCAGGCGTTGCCGGCCTCTGGCTCAACGCTCGCCTGCGTCGGCAGGGCTTCTCGACAATCGTGGTGGAAAGCGCCAGCCTGGGCGGCGGGCAGACGGTCAAATCCCAGGGCATCATCCATGGCGGCGCCAAATATGCGCTGCACGGTGCGCTGTCCGGTGCTTCGGAAGCCATCGCCGACATGCCCCGCCGCTGGCGCGAGGCGCTCGCAGGCAAGGGCGAGCTGAACCTGTCGGGCGTGCGGTTGCTGTCGGAGGCGCACTACCTGTGGTCGCCGGGCACCCTGGCGGGCAATCTCACCAGCTTCTTCGCGAGCAAAGCGGTGCGTGGCCGGGTGGATCAGGTCAAGGGCACCGACCTGCCGCCCGCACTGCAGGATCCGCGCTTCAAGGGCAAGGTCTATCGCCTCGCCGAGTTGGTCATCGATGTTCCCAGCCTGATCGAGAAGCTTGCTGAACTGGCCGGCGACAGCCTGCTGGCGGGCGAGAAGATCGAGCCGCTGCTGCACGAGGGTGAACTGGTCGGCCTGCGTGTCGATGGCCGCGACATTCACGCCCAGCGTGTGGTGCTCAGTGCGGGGGGCGGCACGGCCGATTTGCTCAAGACGCTGAACGTCAGCCATCCGGCCATGCAGCGTCGTCCGCTGCACATGGTCATGGTCAAAGGGCCGACGCTCAAGCCGCTTTACGCCCACTGCCTGGGTGGCGGCCCCAAACCGCGCATCACGGTCACCACCCATCCGGCGGCTGATGGCCAGTGGGTGTGGTATCTGGGCGGTGACATCTCCGAAGCCGAGGGCGTTGCCCGCGAGCCCGCCGAGCAGATCGCCGTGGCGAAAAAAGAACTCTCGCACCTGCTTCCCTGGATCGACCTGAGCCAGGCGCAGTTCGCGACCTTGCGCGTGGACCGCGCCGAGCCTCAGCAAAGCGGCCTGGTGCGCCCGGACAATGCCTTCCTCGACGTTCAAGGGCGGCTGATGGTGGGCTGGCCGACCAAGCTGGCCCTGGCCCCAGACTTCGCCGATCGCGTGCTGGCTTCCCTGTCGCGGGATGACATCCATCCGATTCCGCAACCGGCCCGCAAAGACCTGCCCCGGCCAGCGCTGGCCAAGCCTGTGTGGGACGTGCTGCTGCCATGAAGACTTTGCACGATCTGCATCGTCCGCTAGGCAGCCTGGGCATCGACGTCTCCCCTATTGGCCTGGGCACGGTCAAACTGGGCCGCGACCAGGGCGTCAAATACCCCAATGGCTTCACGATCCCCGATGACGACGAAGCGCGGATGCTGCTCAAGCTGGCGCGGGACCTGGGCATCAATCTGATCGACACCGCGCCCGCCTACGGCCACAGCGAAGAGCGCCTGGGCCCGCTGCTGCGTGGCCAGCGTCAGGACTGGGTCATCGTCAGCAAGGTCGGTGAAGAGTTCGAAGCCGGTCAGTCCCGCCATGATTTCAGCCCGGCGCACACGCGCCTGTCGGTTGAGCGCAGTCTCAAGCGCCTGGAAACCGACTTCATCGACCTGGTGCTGGTGCATTCGGACGGCAACGACCTGCACGTGCTCAATGAGAGCGGTGTGTACCAGACGCTGGCCGAGCTCAAGCGCGAAGGCAAGATTCGCGGTTTCGGCTTCTCGGGCAAGACGGTCGAAGGCGGCCTGCTGGGCTTGCAGGATGGCGACTGCGCCATGGTCACCTACAACCTCAACGAACAGGGCGAAAAGCCGGTGCTGGACTACGCTGCTGTTCACGCCAAAGGGATTCTGATCAAAAAAGCGCTGGCCAGCGGGCACGTTTGCGTAGGTGCAGGTGTCGATCCTGTGCAAGCCAGTTTTGAACTGCTGTTCGCACATCCTGGCGTCACGGGTGCTATCGTCGGGACCATCAACCCGCTGCACCTGGCCCATAACGTGGCAACCGCTGCCTCCGTGATCCGCCGTCAGAACTGAACGGGCGGCCGACCCCAACGCAAGAAGGAGCCGATATGCCGCGAACGCTGATCCGCAAGAACCCGAGCAACTTCAAGACCCTGCCGCTGTTCGTCGAAGCCACTCCCGAAGGCCTGAGTTACCAGAGCGTCGGGATGCCGCTGAATTTTTCCCAGACACTGCAACGTCGTCGCAAGATCGAGGTGCAGGACAGCGAGCGCTTCTCCACGGAACTGGCCAACCTTGGGGTCTCGGTGCGCCTGACCCTCAACTGGCAGAACCGCGATTACTGGGTGCTGGTGCGCCAGCGCCGCCAGGACCGTGGCGATGTGGTGCTCAAGCTGATTTCCGGTTACGTGCCGGCCCACGAGCTGAACCTGCCGCTGCACACGGCGATTCAGGAAGTGGCCGAGGAATGCCTGATCGAGACACCCCAGGGCTGGCTCGGCGGGCGCTTCAACGACACCTGGCTGCCTGCGCCCTATGCCGCTGCTTTGCATTACCGCGAGGCCATGCCCTTTCGCCTGAGCCCGCTGTCCGGTGCTGCGCGCCCCGTGCGCTGCGGCAGCATGACCCTGATCGAACGCCCACGCGCCTACGTGCACTTACCGACCGCTTCACTGCAGTTGATCTACGACATGCGTCTGGAAGTGCCCCGCGAGGCAAGGCCGCTGAGCCTGTTTCACGTCGATGAGACGCTGGAGAACGACCAGTTGGTCGCGAGATTGAATCGCAGCAAGCCTGACCTTTACCTGATGCCGCTTGAGAACGGCGTGCCCCTGCCCGAGCTGTATACGCTCAAGAACGACAAGCTGTCACCGGCAGGCACCCGTGGCCTGTACCTGGCCGAAAGCTTCGCGGCGCAGGAAGGCTGGGTGGTGCGCGAGGAGCGCATTCGCTGGAAGGACTGGCTGCTCGCCCAGGGGCTGACCCCAAAGAAGGCGAAAAAAACCGGCATCAAACGCCGATTGACGGTGGGCGCCAAACAGCTGCTGCGCATGGCGCGCAAGACGCTGCATAAAACCTGATAGCTACCACGATCCCGTAGCAGCACGGCTTGCCGGCGGGAGCGGTATGTCAGTGCCAAAGATGGGGTCTGACACACCGCTCCCGCCGGCAAGCCGTGCTGCTACGGGAGGGTCACAAGAATTCACTACTGCCCGCGGATCTTCTCGACAATCGCAGTGGTCGAGCTGTTCTCTACCAGCCCCAGCACGCGCACTTCACCGCCATAGGCCTGGACAATCGGCGCGCCCACTACCTGGTCGACGCTGTAATCACCACCCTTGACCAGCACATCGGGCTTGACGTGGGTCAGCAGGTTTTCCGGCGTGCCCTCGGGGAAGCTGATGACCCAGTCCACCGCGCCCAAACCGGCGAGCACCGCCATGCGCCGGTCAACGCTGTTGATCGGGCGACCCGGCCCCTTGAGGCGGCTGACCGATGCATCGTCGTTGACCGCAACGATAAGCCGGTCGCCCTGGGCGCTGGCCTGTTCCAGATAGGTCACGTGACCGGCATGCAGGATGTCGAAACAGCCGTTGGTGAACACGATCGACTCGCCATGGGCCCGCGCATCTTCGATGGCCAGTAGCAGCTGATCGAGCGTCAGCACACCGCGTTCGGAGCCCTCGGCCCGCTGGATGGCGCGGCGCAATTCAGGGGCGCTAATTGCAGCGGTGCCCAGCTTGCCGACCACGATGCCCGCTGCCAGGTTGGCCAGGGCTACCGCGTGGGGCAACTCTTCACCGGCAGCCAGAGCGGCGGCCAGGGTGGAAATGACCGTGTCACCGGCACCCGTCACATCGAAGACTTCACGCGCACGTGCAGGCAGGTGCAGGGCGTGTTGGTCCGGACGCAGTAAGGTCATGCCGTGCTCGCCACGGGTGACCAGCAGCGCCCCCAGGTCGAGATCGGTCATCAGCTTCGCGCCCTTGGCGACCAACTCCGCTTCGTCGACACAGTGGCCGACGATGGCTTCGAACTCGCTGAGGTTCGGGGTAATCAGGCTGGCGCCGCGATAAATGCTGAAATCCTTGCCTTTGGGGTCGGCGACCACGGGAATACCACGATCACGGGCGGACTTGATAAGCACCTGGTGATTTTTCAGCGCGCCCTTGCCGTAGTCGGACAGCACCAGCACCTTGACGCCGTCCAGCAGGGAATCGACTTCCTCGCTCAGGGCGATGGCGTCGGTGGCGAAGGGTTCTTCGAAATCGATGCGCAGCAGTTGCTGGTGGCGGCTCATGACGCGCAGCTTGACGATGGTCGGCTGATGGGCAACGCGCTGGAAGCGGGCGGTAACGCCTGCGGCCTTGAGGCTGTTGTTCAGGCTGATGGCCGCTTCGTCTTCACCGGTCACACCGACCAGCAGGGCCTTGCCGCCCAGCGCTGCAATGTTCAGCGCAACGTTGGCTGCACCACCCGGGCGATCTTCGATCTGGTCGACCTTGACCACCGGCACCGGGGCCTCAGGGGAAATTCTGGAGGTACCGCCATGCCAATAGCGGTCGAGCATGACATCGCCCACTACCAGAACTGGTGCCTGATCGAAACGCGGCATGGACAACTTCATCGAACAACCCGTAACTAAGAATGAACAAGGCCGGAATCTTAGCACAGGGTTTGGAAAGGCTTGAGGCCCGAAGGGAAACTCGGTGTGACAGTGTGGCGACTGCACTCGTAGCAGCACGGCTTGCCGGCGGGGGCGATCTTGAATACGTCCCCGCCGGCAAGCCGTGCTGCTACGGATCAGCGGCGATTTCGAATACGCCATCGCCGGCAAGCCGGACTGCTACGGATCAGCGGCGACTTTGAATACGCCATTGCCGGCAAGCCGGACTGCTACGGATCAGCGGCGACTTTGAATACGCCATTGCCGGCAAGCCGGACTGCTACGGATCAGCGGCGACTTTGAATACGCCATCGCCGGCAAGCCGGACTGCTACGGATCGTCAGCGTTACATGCTGCTATACAGCCCCGACCGGCGCGGGCTCATCCAGGCCCATCGCGTGCAGGCGCGAGTAGTAGCCGTTCTGTGCCAGCAACTGGGCATGAGTGCCGCGCTCCACGATACGGCCCTGGTCCATGACCAGAATCAGATCGGCGCGCTCGATGGTCGACAGACGGTGAGCGATCACCAGCGTGGTGCGACCTTTCATGACGTGATCCAGCGCCGCCTGAATGTGCCGCTCCGACTCGGTATCAAGCGCCGAAGTCGCCTCGTCGAGGATCAGCAAAGGCGCGTTCTTGAGCAGCGCGCGGGCAATCGCCAGGCGCTGGCGCTGACCGCCGGAAAGCAGTACGCCGTTCTCGCCGACCTGGGTATCGAAGCCTTCAGGCAGCTGCTCGATGAACTCTTTGGCGTAGGCATCGGCCGCGGCAGCCTCGATATCGGCACGTGGCGCACCGGCCAGGTCGCCATAGGCGATGTTGTTGGCAACGCTGTCATTGAACAGGGTGACGTTCTGGTTCACCTGGGCCACGTGCCGGCGCAGGTTACGCAGGCGATAGTCCTCGATCTCCACGCCATCGAGCAGGATCTGCCCGGCATTGTGGTGATAAAACCTTGGAATCAGGTTGGCCAGGGTGGACTTGCCACTGCCTGAACGGCCCACCAGCGCGATCATCTGCCCGGGCGCCGCCGAGAAGCTGATGTCGTGCAGCACCTGACGCTCGGTCTCCGGGTAGGTGAAGCTCAGGTTGCGCACTTCCAGATGGCCCTTGACCCGATCAAGCTCCACGGTGCCGGTATCGACTTCAGGCTCCACATCCAGTTGTTCGAAGATGCTCTCGGCACCGGCGACCCCCTTCTGGATGGTCGAGCTGACTTCCGACAACTGGCGAATCGGCTTGGGCAGCAGGCCGGCGGCGGTGATGTAGGCCACCAGGTCACCTGCGGTTGCATCCCCGCGCAGCCACAACACCAGGAACATCAGCACCGCCATGGCGGTGTAGATGACCAGTTGCAGCATCGGCGTGTAGATCGCGCCGGTCTTGGTCATGCGCAGTTGTTTGTCGGTGTTGCTGGTACTGGCGCTGGCGAAACGCTCTTCTTCGTACTTCTCGCCACCGAAGCTGCGCACCACGCGGTAGCCCTGGATGGTTTCCGAGGCAACGTGGGTCACATCGCCCATCGCCACCTGGATCTTCTTGCTCTGCTTGCGGAACTTCTTGCTCGAACTGCCGACCATGACCGCGATCAACGGCAGGATCGCCAGCATCACGATGGTCAGTTTCCAGTTCATCCACACCAGATAAAGGAACAGGAACACGATGGTCAGGCCTTCACGGATCACCACTTTGATCGCGTCGGTCGCAGCGCCGGTGACCATGGTCACGTTGAAGGTGATCCGCGAGATCAGGTGCCCGGAGTTATGGGTGTCGAAATAGCGGTTCGGCAACACCAGCAGCTTGTTGAACAGCTCAACGCGCAGGTCGTGGACCAGCCCCAGGGAAACCTTGGCCAGGAAGTAGTTGCCCAAGTAGGAACCCAGGCCCTGCCATGCGGCGATCAGCACGATCAGCAGCGGCACTGCCTGCAACAGCTGCAGGTCCTTGAGGTAAGGGGTGTTGGGGAACAGCGCAGCTTCAGGGTTCGTCAGACCGTCGACGAAATACTTGAGAATGCCCGCCAGCATCGGCTGGGTGGAGGCAAAGATAACGAAGCCAACGATGCTGAGCAGGAAAATGCCCACGTAGGGCTTCACATAGTTCAGCAGTCGAAGATAGATTTTCAGACTGGAGCTCTGTCCTTTATCGGACCCTTTGTCACTCATCTTAAAGCTCACTGATTGAATTGAACGCGGGATTTTACCACAGCATCGCCCGGGGCCCGCGCCCAGACCAGAACGCTGGCCAAGCCAATCGGGAACCAGCTTATAAACCATTCAGCGCGGGGCGAACCGGTCAGGCTGGCGGCATCGAACTGCATGGCGAATGTCGAGAAAATCCAGATGCCCATCATGCAGCGCCCCAGGTCTGTATCCCGGGTCCGCCAGGATTCCCACAGCACCGTCAGCCAGACGCCGGCCCACAGCAGCATCCCAGGCAGCCCCAACTCGATAGCGACGTGGGTAAACAGATTGTGGGAGTGATCGAATTTGAACCCATCGGACACGATGACGTTGTAAGCGCTCCCCAGACCCAGACCACCCCACGGATGCAGACTGATCATATGGGTGGCCGCAGCGAAGATTTCGGGACGGTACGAAGACCCGCGCGCCAGCATCAGTGCTTCGAGCAGCCAGAAACCTGCCAGCGCCGCAATCAGAAAGCCCGCAGAAATCATCAGGGCGCGCCGGTCGCGCCACCATACGGGCAGCAGCACCATCGTCAGCACCAAGGCCAGAACCGCTCCGCGGCTCTGCGACATCACGACGAATGCCGCCGAAATCAGCAAGCCGAGTGCCCAAAGCACCTGCATCAATCGCCCGCGTGGTGGCAAGAGCAAAGTCCAGACAGCCACGACGCCGATGACGTACGCGCCAAGGATCGGGTGGCTCAGCTCGCCGATCCCTTGGGCCCGGGCCAACCAGGCGTGATGCTCCAGAACGAAGAACTTTATCAGCGACACCAGTGCAGCCAGCGCCATGCCTGCCCCACTCCACTGCAACAAACGCGTGACGCGCTCTGGATGACCTGCCGCCAGAACGGGAAAGAACAGGATAAAGACGGCGATGTACAAGGTGCGCTTGAATTCGCGGCTCAAATCCTCGGCCTGACTCCAGGACAGGCTGATCGTCGCCCACGCCAACAGCAGCAACAGCAACACGCACATGACCCGCTGCCCACGCCAGTATTCCCCGATCAGTGCGCGGGCAGGCCACGCCAGCACCAGGATGGGCAACCACACCAGTGCAACCAGCCCTTGCTGGTAGATCTTGTTGGCGGGAGCAAATGCAATAGCCAGCACAAACCAGAGAAAACCAAATGACAGCAAGGCCTGGCACCAGCGATTTGAATGCATCTTTTCTCCTTAAATTTTGTCCACCAGCCGGACCCGGTAATGGTTAAAGCGTTCACTTTTGGGCATCATGGCCCGTCAACCCGCTCGCAATTTCCACAAGGCTGTCTACTGATGCAATGCTCTGGGCTCTCTGAAGCCGCTTTAAATCAATTGATAGTCGGCGCCCAGGTACTGGAAGCCGACAGCTATGGCGCGAAAGTGTACAGGTTGCAGGACGGCAATATCCTTAAACTCTTCAGACGCAAGCGCTGGTTTTCGTCGGCCTTGTTGCGGCCATACTCCAAACGCTTCATCGACAACGCCCGCCAGCTCGAAAAACTGGGTGTGCCAACGCTCAAGGTTGTCAGCTACCACACCCTCGACCAACCCGGGATGACCGCAGTTCTCTATAGCCCGCTGCCAGGCGAAACCCTGCGCCAACTGGCACAGAAGCCCGGGTTCAGCTGGACACAGGCCCTCCCCGCGCTGATCGGACTGATCCGCGAACTGCACCGCTCAGGAATATATTTCCGCTCGCTTCATCTGGGCAATATTGTCGTCACACCCGATGACAAATTGGGGCTGATCGACGTCGCCGACATGCGTTTCTTCAAGGCGCCGCTGTCTGAAAGCCTGAAAAAACGCAATCTTCAGCACTTCGCCCGCTACATCGCGCGGGAGAACCTCCATGACCAGTTTCCTTTGCAGGATCTGCAGAGTGCGCTGCTCAGCGGCTGACCCAGTTTGCTAGCGTAGGGGCGCCAGCAACGCTCTGGAGTTCGTGCAGAATTGCTGCCAGACCCGCTCCGGGGCCAGGGCATGGTACTGCGACGTCGAAATCGCATCGCCTGACTGATCGGCGAATTGATCGATGGCCTCAGCCCAGGCGGAAACATCCGCCACGGGGATGTAGTGACCGGCGGAGCCCAACTGCTCGCGGAACACTTCAAGATCACTGGCCAGCACCGGAACGCCAGCGATGACTGCCTCCTGCAGCACCAGACCCAGCCCCTCTTCGCGCGAAGGAATCACCACCCAGTCAAAGCCGCGGTACAACTGCGCAAGACCGGGCTTGTGCCCTGGCAGAAAGACTTTCCCCTTCAGGTTCAATTGCTGGATCTTGTGCTCCAGCGTCTTGCGCTCGGGCCCTTCGCCGACGATGACCAGCTTCAGGTCCGGGTGACGGGGTGACGAGCGCGAGAAAGCCTCCAGCAGATAGTCGAAGCCCTTGTCCGGAACGAGGCGCCCGACAGCCCCCACGATCCGCGAGTCGACATCCGGAAGATCCATCAAACGACGGGCCTGCTGCCTCTCGTGCAACTCAAGAGAGAACAGGGCGGGATCCAGCGCGCTGCGCAATACTTCCACTGGCAGGCCCAGCGACTGCTTCAGGGACTCGGCCAGGGTCATCGAAACAGCCGCCATTGTCAGCTGCTGTTTGGGAAACTGCTGATAGAGCGCTTTCTGTTCTTCACTAAAGCGCGTGGCGCCGTGAAAAACCACTACCACCCGGATCCCGGGCATGTTCTTGAGGACAGGCAGCAGCACCCGAGAAGCGCCAAGGCCGTCGAGCAAAACCACCCGCGCACCGCTGTCGGACAGGGCCTTGCGCAGGCGCGCGTGCAATATCGGCATGTACAGCCGCCAGATGTGACGCCCCTTCAATTGCCGCGAGGTGAAACCCCACTCGCGGACATCGCCAGACGCGCACGCAGAAGCGCCGTGCCGACCCTTGAGAAACCAGGTTTTGATTTCAGTTGAGGGATCGAGCTGGGCGACGATCTGATGATGAACCTTGTGGACTGACGAAAACGGCGCGCCGCTCGACCACATCACGTTTACGAGGCTCATTTTGCGCCACGCCTTGATGAGAAGGTCGCTACATCCATGCAGACTGAATCAATAAATGGTAAAGCCAATGCGCCCCCCAGGAGAGCAGCCTAATCTTGCGTTAGAGACTATCAGCAGCCTGTCATCCCTTGACATCAGTCAAAGCCCTATAACCGCCCGCACCCGCTCGATCCAGCTCAGCGGTGCCTGCTCGCGCAACCCGGGTTCAAGCTCGCGCACGATCCGCGCACCGATAGCCCCGAAGCCGAACTGCGACACTGCCAGATCGCGGCCATTGACTGCAATACGTGCAGCCAGGGCCGTATCGTTACGAAGTATCGCAAGCTTCTGCTGAAGCTGTGGGATATCGCTGTAGAACACCACGTTCTGCATGTCCTGCAGGCCCAACGCGCGATTTTCCGCATCACCTTGATCATAGGCAAACAGCACGCATCCGCATGCCATCGCCTCGAAATTCTTGATCATGTATTCGCCCATACCGACATCGGCGCTGACGAAGAAACGAATGCGGTTGAGCGTGTCGCAGTACTCCTCACCGGACTTGGTACGGGTCACCACCAGGTTTTCAACCTGACCCAGTTCATCGAGCAACGCCTTGCGCCCGCTGTAGGCGACGCTGTTGGTGCTGCCGACGAACGCGAGCTCGATGTCCCGCTCACGCCCCTGATCGCTGAGCAGCGTCTGGTCGTAGCCCTTGGGCACGAAAACCGCGTCGAAGCCTTCTTCGCGCAGACGCTCGCTGACCACGAATCCCGAGCTCAGGACGCGCACCCACGGCAGCTTGCGATAGTGCGCGCTGAACTTGCCAGTGTATTTGCAGGGAATGTAGTTCTGGTAGGCGTCGTGTTCCAGAATCACCAGATTGGGCACGGTGCGGATGAAGCTGGCCTGACGAATCTCCTGCTTGAAGCGCAGGAAGAACACGATACGGTCGTATTTCGTCACGTCCACATGCTGGCGGAAATAGCGGCGCAGATGGCGTTGCTCGTCAGAGCTCAACCAGCGCAGGTCGCATTCGCAATTGGCGGCGACCCCTTCATAGAGACGATCCAGAATGGCACGCTGCTCTTTCTGGACCAGAAATAGAACCTTCATGGGCTTCCTTTTAACACCGGATCTTTGTCAGCCCGGCCGCTCGATTCCAGGGGATCGAGGGCGATCAGAGCTCTCTGCGCCAGAACAATTCGTGGCGACGCACGGCTTTTCTGAAAAATTCGTTTTCACCTTCCGCAGGCCAGCGGCGGCCCGCAAGAACTTTCTGCAACCAACGGCGCAGGCGACGCTTGAGCGGCGCTGACGGTTGCAGGTCATGCATCATACCCAAGGCCATGGCTTTGTCGCGCTGCAGTTCGACATTGAGTTCGATGCTGTAGGGCACCAGCGTCTCGGATGCGTCGAAAACCGGCGGCAACGCGACCCCGGTATAGGCATTGCCCATGGGCCAGCGGTCATTGTCGTGCAGGTGATTGGCGTATCCCAGAACGGTCTGTGGCTGCCATTCCAGCCCCTGCAACGCCTCGAACACCGCCGCTTGCGAGCAGATGTGATCCGGGTGCGGGTCAATGCTGGCGTGGGGCACCACCACCACGTCAGGCCTTGCGTGCAGCAACAGGGCGCGCAGGTCGGCAATCAGGTTGTTCCAGGTCGGTGAGCCGTCGGCGTCACCGGGCAGGGTCATGCTGTTGAACTGGCGAAACAACCGCGTGTCGTTCAGGTCGGCTTCACGGGACGCAATCGGCTGATCGGGCGCAGCCTGCATGGCCGGCAATTGCAGGCAGAAATAACCCAACTGCACACAACGCGATTCTGGAACGCCCGCCCAACGCGGCACGGTGATGCTGTCCCAGGCACGCAGGCGACCCTTGATTCGCGCAGCGTCGGCGCGACTCATGCCCATCTGCTGATAATGCTCGGCTTCAATTTCGCCTGCGGTCAGCGTGACGATCCAGCTTTCGTCGGCCTGACTGTACAAACCGAACGCAGCCAACTCTGCATCATCGGCATGGGGCGCGATCACCATCACCCGCTGGCGGCGAGCGTCAGTGTGCTGAAACGACCACAACTGAAGCTCGCCCTGAATCACACAGCGACGGCCCCGGAGGCGCAACTGGCCGGCGCTCACCTGCGCAGACAGACCTGTGAGGTTGAGATAGCGCAGCCCATTCACGCCACGCTCGAAGGCCTGGCTGTCGCTAACGCCCTCACCTGTCAGCTCGATGGCAGGGTCGATGAAGCGGCCCAGCCAGGTGGCTTTGACCCGTACAGCGAGCACGAGGGTCTGCGAGTGGTCCTGCGCCAGGGGCTGATCCAGGCACAGCCGGTCGCCATCAAGGCGGACACCCGGCACCTGGTTGCTCTCGGCAAACCGGTACTGGTAATCGTCAGCCGGTGAGTAGAACAGATGATCGGAGAACCAGGCTTCGTGGGCGACCCAGCCCAGTGCCGCCAGCACCAGCGGCAACCACCAACTGACCAGCACACCGACCAGCAGCAGAATGACCAATGCCACCAGCAACGCCGCCCGCTTGTTCCGGCGGTGGCGCCTGAGCAATTCCTGTTTGCGGCTCAAACCTGAAACACCGGAACGGGGTTGCACCAACGATCCTTGTATTCACGATCGGCGCGACCAAAGGAGAAACGCAGCGCCTTGCCACGGGCCCGGGCATCTTCCCAGGCGCTTTGGGTGTTGAGAAAGCTCAACACGCTGCCGGGGCTGAAGTCGCGGGTTTCGGGGTCAACGCCACCGTTGATGTATTCGATGCTGACCCATTCCGGCGCTTCGACGCGGTAGATCAGTTGAATGGCAATCGGGGCATCATTGAGAAAGATCACCGAACCGATCAGCAATTCACGCAGCAGTTCGACCACCTCGGCCATGCGCTCGGCGCCGGTGGCGGCAAAGCCCCAGCGACGCTGGAACAGGTCGCAGTACATGCCCGCGATCTCGGCGCTGGAAAAATCGGTGATCGGCCGTACCACGCCGCCCGCCTCTTCCAACAGACGCAATTCGCGGCGCTGGTTGTAGCGAAATTTCTTCGACAGGTCTTCGGGCGTGCGGGCCATCGCCAGCGACTCGGCCTGCGGCTTGAGTTCGACGAAGCGCCCCTGATTCAACTCCGACAGATAGCGGCCACGGTGGCGCAGCGGCGCTTGCGCATCGACAGCCGCCGGCAGGATCAGCTCGGCATTGCCCAGGTCGAACAGGCCTTTCTTGCCGTTGTTCTTGAGCACGTCCTTGGACAGCGCCAGCGAACGGCCCCAGGTCGGGATCGCGGCTTTCAGTTCACCAGCCTGTTCGAAGCCCAGGTAACGCACGGGGATATCGGCCAGTGCAGCCAGGCGCTCGACAACCAGCGGGTGAGTCGCGACGCTGCCACCGAAACGATGCCAGACCTGGCTGTAGGCGGGCGCGTCGATCTGCGTCCAGCCGCGTTCACGAATGGCTTGAAAACGATTGAACATCAGGACTCCGCAGTCAGGTCGGTGACTTGCGGCAGACGCCAGAACACGTTGCGCACAGCCTCGTCGGAAAACCGCTCGCGCAGGCGCTCCAGCATCATCTCGGCGCAGGACTGCCGTTGGGCCTCGTCCAGCCGCGAAAGGTGAACCAGCCCTTGCGCCAGCCCTTCCGAATCGCCCAGCGGGAACAGAATCCCGACCCCCTCGACCACTTCTTTCGCACCGCCTGCCGAGGTAGCGATCAGCGGCACGCCGGCGACCATGGCTTCGAGCAAGACCATGCCGAACGGTTCGTGGTCCGAGCTCAGGGCAAAGGCATCGAATGCCTTGAAATAACGGCTGGCCTCCGGCACCTGGCCGAGCAGCATGACCTGACGGCCAATGCCAAGCTCCATGGCCTGCTCCTTGAGGTCCTGCTCCAGACGCCCTTTGCCCATGATGACCACCAGGCTTTCGGCCGGCAGTTTGGACTGGGCCCGGGCAAAACCGCTGAGCAGCGTCGCCTGATCCTTGTCCGGGTGCAGACGCCCGACGTTACCGACGATCCACGCATCCTGCGGCAGCCCCAGCACTTCCCGGGCCTGTTCGCGAGGCAACTGGGCCCTGGTCAGTCGATCGACGTCGATACGGTTATAGAGTGTCTGGATGCGCCCGGTCGGCCACTTGGGCAGGCACTGGCGCATGTCGTCACGCACGGCGTCGGACACGCCCAACAGGCTCAGGCGCTGGCGGAACAGCTGGGCAAACAGTTTGCGGCTGCGGCGCTGGTAGTCGCCGAAGGCGTGGTGCACGCCGATGACGGGCAAGCCGGTGCCGAGCAGCGCAATGTAGATCGGCTTGAAGCGGTGGGCGATGCAGAACGTGAAGTTGCGCGAGGCGACGATCTTGCGCAGATCGCGGATGGCGCCCAGCTTCAGGCCACGAATGGCCTTGGAGCTGTACTCCAGGAACAGCACCTCGTCCGATGCGCAGCCGTTCGCCACGCTGGCGTCAGCGGCGCCGGTCAGGAATACCGTGGTGACCCGGTATCCCTTGCCCGCGAACAGGCTGGCGTATTGACGGGCGCAGTCGAGAAACGGCCCGTCATAGCCGTGGCAGAACTGCAGCACATGACGCTCAGCCGAGCGTGTCATAGGTGTCCGCGCCGTCTTTGACCACCAGGATGTCTTCCATGATGAGGTACTGCAGGTCCGAGCCGAAGAACATGTTCAGCGCGTCGGTCGGCGAGCAAATCATCGGTTCGCCACGACGGTTGAGCGAGGTGTTCAGCGACACGCCGTTGCCGGTCAGGTTTTCCAGCGCCTTCATCATGTCGTAGTAGCGCGGGTTGTATTCGCGCTTGAGCACCTGGGCACGGGAAGTGCCGTCTTCGTGGACGACTTCCGGCACGCGGGTCTTCCACTCTTCAGCCACTTCGAAGGTGAAGGTCATGAACGGCGCCGGGTGATCGATCTTGATCATCTGCGGTGCGACGGTGTCGAGCATCGACGGGCAGAAAGGCCTCCAGCGCTCGCGGAACTTGATCTGGTGGTTGATGCGGTCAGCCACGCCAGCCACGCTCGGGCAGCCGATGATCGAACGACCACCCAGCGCGCGCGGACCGAACTCCATACGGCCCTGGAACCAGGCCACCGGGTTGCCATCGACCATGATCTTGGCGATCTGCTCCGGCATGTTATCCAGCTTGCGCCACTTCGGCGCGCTCGGGTGACGGGCGCAAGCCGCGATCACGTCTTCATTGCTGTACGAAGGGCCGAGGTAGACGTGTTCCATCTTCTCGACCGGCACGCCGCGAGCGTGGGAAACGTAGGCGGCGGCACCGACTGCGGTACCGGCGTCACCGGAAGCCGGCTGAACGAACAGCTCCTTGACCTCGGGACGCGCGATGATCTTCTGGTTCAGCTTGACGTTCAGCGCACAGCCGCCGGCGAAGGCGATCTTGCCGGTTTCCTTGAGGATGTCACCCAGGTAGTGATCCATCATCTGCAAGGCCAGCTTCTCAAACAGTGCCTGCATGCTGGCCGCGTAGTGGATGTACGGCTCGTCGGCGATGTCGCCTTCGCGCTTTGGACCCAGCCACTCGATCAGTTTTGGCGAGAAGTAGAAACCCTTGCCCTTCTCCTTGTAGCGGCGCAGGCCGATGACGTTGGCGTACTCGGTGTTGATCACCAGTTCGCCATTTTCAAAGCTGGCCAGGCGCGAGAAGTCATACTTGCTGGCGTCGCCGTACGGCGCCATGCCCATGACCTTGAACTCGCCGTCGAGCATTTCGAAACCCAGGAACTCGGTGATCGCGCCGTACAGGCCACCCAACGAATCCGGATCGTAGAATTCCTTGATCTTGTGGATCTTGCCGTTTTCGCCGTAGCCGAAGAACGTGGTGGCGTACTCACCCTTGCCGTCGATGCCCAGGATCGCGGTTTTCTCTTTGAAACCGGAGCAGTGGTAGGCGCTGGAAGCGTGGGCCAGGTGGTGCTCGACCGGCTCGATCTTGATCTTTTTCGGATCGAAGCCCAGTTGCTCGAGGCACCAGACGATCTTGTTGCGATAGCGCTTGTAGCGGCGGTTGCCCATCAGGATGGCGTCCAGCGCACGATCCGGGGCGTACCAGTAACGCTTGGCGTAGTGCCAGCGCGCCTCGCCGAACAGGCTGATCGGGGCGAACGGTATGGCCACTACGTCAACATCGGACGGCTTGATGCCGGCCTGCTCCAGGCAGAACTTCGCCGACTCGTACGGCATGCGGTTCTTTGCGTGTTTGTCGCGCACGAAGCGCTCTTCTTCGGCGGCGGCAACCAGCTTGCCATCGATGTACAGGGCCGCGGAAGGATCATGGCTAAGGGCGCCGGACAGGCCAAGGATCGTCAATGCCACTAGGGTCTAGCCTCTTAAGTCTGCAGGCAGGCGTCGTGCGCCTGATCAATAAGTGTGCCCGGCACAACGGCGGCGGGCAGCTAAAGGGCGGGATTATAGCGTAATGAAGGCCGATATGGCGCTGGGCGAACAAAACCCGCGCGCGCGGGCAGGCGATACATAACTACCGCACTGACATGACGCCGACGTGATTGATTGATGGCCAATCACGCGGACCGTTCCGCGCCCTACATGCCCCTGTCAAATGGGCCCCTCAGAAAGTACTGAACATGCATGCAGCTGATCCAGACACCGTCACTCCGTCAAGCCCTGTGCAGGCTCCTGCCGCCGCACTGCAATCACTCAAGCGCTGGCAAACCAGGCTGGGCGCTGAACTTGCGCACCTGCCAGAAGCACCGCAGGCACTGCTCGATGCCCTGAAGGCGGGAGACACCCGCCAGATCGAAACGCAGGTCGAAGCATTCCTGCAACAACTCAACAGATTCTGGGTTGCCCAGAGCGCCTTCAATGATTCGCGACGCAGCTGGCTCGCCGCCTCCCTGGCCCAAGGCTTTCGCGATGAGGCCGCGCTCAAGGCTCACGAGCGGGAACTGAGCCACGACGTCGCACAGTGCCTGCCCGTTTTCTCACAGGCCGCCCAGAAAAATCTGCCAGGCTCGATAAGCAGCCATGCGCTGCACATCAGAATCAATGACCAGACGCTGGCAGAAATCAAAGGCGCGCTGGTCCTGAGCGCAGAATCCGGGAAAACCCTGCTGGCACTGCCGGGCAGTGGCCTGATCGAGTTCGCGACACAACAGGCCTTGCTGGACCAGGTCGTCGCATGGCTCAACGACCCGGTGCTGCGCTGGGCGCTGCTGGTCAACGCCGATCACCGCCATCAGGAAGCGGCGCTGGCGGTGATCGAGGACAGCCAGCTGTTCATCGAGGCCTTCAGCCTCTCAGACATCCAGCTGCAGGTCGTCACGACCAACCCCTATCGACACGCAGTGACCCGACAAGTCAGCAAACAGCGAAGGGATGTGCGCTACGCATGCGGTGAAGGGCTGCTCGCCGATCCGAAGTTGCATGCGCGCCAGATCGAGAGTGCCATTGCCATGGATGGGCTGCTTGGCCCCTCGGGCATGCTCGAACGCTGGCAGCAAGTGCTGGACGAACGCGAACTGCGCAAGCGCCTGCCGGACTGGTTCAAGGTGACGTCCCTGGAAGACCGCAAGGCGTGGATGCAGCGCCTGGAGCGCTACGATCTGTCACGCATCGCGCTGTCGGGCGCCCTGAACGGCGCAGGCTCAGCCAACGAGTACGCGCAAGTCACCCTGCGCACGCACCTGGCCACCGACCTGGGCTACGACCTGGCACCTGAGGCCATCGCCATCAGCACCCGACGCAGCCTGCCTGTAACCGGCGAGGAATACGTGGTCAGCAAGAACCTGCTCGAGTTGGCACTGCATGGCTTGCACCCGGGCGATGAACTGACGGGCTCGGCGTTTCTGACCCAGACCACCCTCAGCATCGGCGACACGCCTATCGATGCCCGCCATGCGGCCCTGACCCCGGCCTACATCGCCCGCCTCATTAACCAGCTCAAGCTGCGCGTCAGCTTTGGCCAGTACCAGCAAAAAGCTTATGCAAAGCCGGCCAACCAGAAACTGTTGGTCGAGCAAATGCGCCTGCAGATGGCCGAATCGCTGTTGGTCGCAAAACTGCAAGGGCATATCACGCCTGAGGATTTCGACCACATCGAGCGGTTCGCAGCGCCCGCCGGCGAAGGCGCAGGACAGGTCACTGCCCAGCAGATCCGCATCAACGGCAGCGACATCATGGGACGCATACTGGTGTTCAGGATTGCCGACGCGCAGGGCAACCTCGAACGACTGGTCATGTTCACCTCTCAGTCGCCACAGCGCCGACAGTTCTACGGTTTCAATAACCAAACCCAGTTGCTGCACGAGTTGGTGGGCTGGACCGCCAGCCCCGACATGAGCCAATACCTGTTGCAACAGGCGAACGCCGCCAGCCGCCCGGCGCTGCAGACCACGCTGGAGTCGCTGCGCAACAAACCGCTCCCCGAAGATAACTTCCTTGAGTTCGTCCCTCTGGATAGCCACGACGGCGCCTTGAAGGCCCAGATCAACGAACTCATCAGTGTGATGCACTCCAATCAGCAGGCCCACACCCCGGACTGGCTAATACAAGCCGAGGATGCCCAGCGCCAGGAACTGGTCGCCCTGGAGGATGCATTAAAAGGTGCAATCGACAACTACGCCGCCAAGCCCCACACCCGTGTCGAGGAATTCGCAGCCTACGTACACAGGCGCGCCAGCGAGAAGATCAACCGGCTGCTGAATACGCCGGCAGGCTCCGTGGACCCCGACCAGATCATCATCACCTCGGAACGCGAGACCCTGACCTACACCCAGATGATCCGCGATGGCTATGACGACAGCATCGGCCTGCTCACCGCCACCGCCGACACCGTCGCTACATTCAGCGGACCCAAAGGCGTTGATCTGAGCGCCCTCACCCCGGCCATTGTCGCAGGCTCGGTGCGCGGCAAGTGGTTGGCCGACGACTACGACGCCCTTATCAAAAGCACCCTGCTCGATCCGGATTCAGCGGGCTTTCAATATCGCCGCCAGACCAGCACCCTGATTACCCGATTGCAGATGAAGGCCGCAGCGCTGCGCAGCGTCCTGAAAGGGCACATCGATGCTCCGCAATACCAGTGGCTGCTGCCCTCGCTGGAGAAACTGCACGACGATGAGCGCGCCACCCGCCAAAACTACCCGGTGTACCCGCTGCAGATTCATATCGACAAGCCGTTCATCGCCTCGCGCACGCACCTGTTCGAACACCTGGTCATCCCCGACACCAACTTGAGCTACTTGGAAACGGTGCAGGGATGCTTCGCCCTGCTCCCGACCACCATCAGGCTGGCGGCCCTGCTCTACACCCCACAGGCACCTGACGGTCGCGAATTTCGGCTGTTGAGCAGCTTCGAGCAGTCCCTCACCCAGCCGGGGATGATCGATTACTACAAGGACCGCTGCCGAATCGCCGCGCGCCGCATCCTGTCGTTCTTCCTCGATGACATGAAGCAAGGCAACGCCACCAAGGCTCCGCTGCTCAAGGAGCCGATCGCACAGTTCGCCCAGGCCTGTTTCGACCGCCCTATCGAGCGCAAGCTGCGGGATGTAGCCGACACCACCACCGGGCGCAGCGACATGCTCGAACGCCTGATCTGGAACAGCATCGATGTCATCGCCACTGTCCTGACGCTGCCCTTTCCTCCTGCCAGTTTTGCCGTCGGCATCGCGCTGTCCCTGCACGACAGCCTGCGCGCGCTCAAGGCTCTGACGGGATCGAATCCCGAAGAAGCCGGCATGCACGTCATCACTTCGGTACTCAACAGCGTGGGTGCCGCAGGCGATCTCAGCGCCGGTTTGAAGGGCTTTGGCGGGATCATGCGCAAACTGTCAAACCAGCCGTCTTCTGCGCCCCTGCCCACCACGCTCAAACGTGTTTCGAGCCTGCCCACGTACGACGAACTGTTCCCGGTCCAGCTTCAGGATGAAATGGCCTATGTCACCCGGCCCAACGTCAATCGCCACGTCGAGGTCTACAAACCCCTGGGCTCCGGTTCCGACGAGGCCTACGCCACTCGCCACTACGCGGTCATGGACAACGACGGGGCATGGCAGCCGCTGGGCCAGGCGCCGAATGTGCAACGCCCGCAGCGCCCGATAGCGGTCAATGCCGATCGTGCGGTGGACATCTCGCTGCAAGGCCTGCCTCGGATCACCGAAGGCCATGGCCGTGGCGTCAGCCTGGGGATCAATGGCAAGTCGTACATCGAGATGGACGGTCTGGTTTACCAGGTCAACTACGACCCTCATCTGCGCAGCTGGTACATCGTCGACCCGGCCAACCCGTATGCCTTTTTCGGCCGCCAGCCGGTGGGCCTGAACGACCAGGGACAGTGGCAACCGCGTCAGGCCCCAGTGCTGCGCGGCGGCGTCAACGGCAGACACGGCACCTTCCGTGCAGTGGCCCAAGACAGCGCAGGCGACCAAGTGGCCGGCGCCAGCCGGGTTGAATACGAAATGCCAGCCGATTTCCAGCGTGACCTGGATGTCATCCTCAAGACGGTGGACGGCGACCCGCTGGGCCTCGGGCTGGACGAATACTTCGCGATCTACTACGGCGAGATGCGCAAGGCCTACGCCAGCCTCAAAGCCAATGTCTACCGCGATGCCCAGGCGTTCTTCTCGCCACCCCCTGTGCTGGCACCCAGGCCAACACTGCCTGCTGTCGATGCGTCTGCCTCCGTGGACAGTCTTCTGGAAAACCTGTTCACCCACAGCAACGGCGTGGTCATCAGCGAGGCCCCTAAATCCGTGGCCAGCAAACGCCTGCTAATGACCCATATGCAGACGCTGGTGGAGCAACGCGTGGAGGTGATCTACCTGCCCCACCTCTTCACCGACAAGCACGTCACGAAACTCGCCAAATACCGCGCCAAGGGCAGTAAATTCCGCTCCGGATCCCACGAGATCAGGAACCACCTGGCCACCATCAACGATGGCGCGCTGGACAACTTGAGCCAGGAATACGACTACTACCACCTCATCAAGCTGGCCCATCGTCACAACATCGAGATTCGTCCACTGAGCGCTTCGACCAGCTATCCGGTGGATGCGTTGCCCCTGGCTGGCGCCGTCGACGACAGCACAGCGGCACAGAAGATGAGCAACTATTTCGCTCACAGGGTCATCCGCGACGATGTCGCCAACGCCCCGTCAAAACGCTGGATCGCACTACTGGAAGACAAGTTTGCCACTACCCACGATAACGTGCCGGGCGTGGCACAGCTGGAAGGTGCGATCTGCGTACATATCGACGATCTGCCCGCCGACAGCGCAACACGTATCAGCCGAGAGGGTGGATCGGGGCGCAGCGATTTCACCATTGGCTACGCCAGCTCAGTCTCGGCCAACCCGGCACCGACACCAACAGCTACTGTCGTGCCAATGAAAAATCCCGTACCAGGCACTGGCATCGCCGACGGCGGCATGCGCTGGGATCGCACGTCCGGCTGGCAGCCCATTGCACCTGACGCGTGGGTGCCCGTGGGTCCGCAAACACCCTTGCAACTCTCACTGGCCGACGCCGCCTATGAAATGCCGATGACTTCCAGAGACATGCTGTACGAGCTGACGCTCTACAAACACCGCGGCATGGATACCCGCTATATGTTCGGCGATGGGGAACGGGCAGCGGTGCAGGAGCAGTTTTCTGCGTTGCGGGAAAAGCTTGCACAGGACGCCAGGCAGATCCTGACCGCCGATCTGCCCCCACGCCCATTGATGCCGGCAATCGAACCACAGCTCAGCGGGCCCACCTTCATCGAGCGGCTGTATCAGCAGACCGACGGCATGGTCATCGGCGAATACCACAGCTCGATCGGCAGCAAGAAGCTCATCATCGATAACCTGCCGCTGCTGGCCGAGCAGAAGGTCCAGACGCTGTATCTGGAACACCTGCTCACGGACCTGCACCAACTGGACCTTGATCGTTTCGCCGAGACAGGCGTAATGAACAAGCACTTGCTGCAAGCCCTGCGCAAGCTTGACTCCGGCCATATGACCGATCCGGCCAAGGTGTACACCTTCGAGAGGCTGGTGGTGAAGGCTCGCGAGCACGGCATCGAAGTGCGTGCCATCGATTGCGCGGCCAGCTACCACCTCAAGGGGTTGCACGGCCCGACGACGAACACTCGGCAGGTCATGTTCAGCTACTTCGCCTCGCGCACCATCCGCAGGCACCAGGCTGTGACAGGCAAGCACAAATGGGTGGCGCTGGTGGGTGACAGCCATTCCAATACCTACGCCGATACCGTGCCTGGCCTGGCCGAGCTTGAAGCGGGCATCGGCCTGCGAGTCAGCGATGTTCCCGTGGGATCAGCGTCCGGCATTTCCGTAGACGCCGGGGAAAGCGTGCGCCTGCATCTGAGCACCCGGGAGCAGTTCATCAAAGGCGATTTTGAGGTGAAGGTTGAAGTGCGCAATGCCCCTGCCCCCGGCGCATCGGGATCACGCCTGCCGCTGGAGGAGCGCCTTTCGCTGCCGGGGATGTTCGTGACGGAGCGACTGGACGATGGGCACCTCGTCGTTCACCGCTCTCGCGACCAAAGGATTCATCGCACACCCGTGCAGACCGACCGCGACGGCAAGCTCTTCGTGGACCGCCCGACCTGGACAGCCGTGCACCTGCAACCTTATGACGACATCGACGCGTTGGTGGTCGCCCTGGAAGGCATGAACCTGACCCTCATCAAGTAACCGGCCAGGGTGGTTGCCCTTATGGGCAGCCACCTGCCGCGACCACTCAAGGAGCCTTGGGCAGGCGCTGTTCCAGCAATTGGTGCAGCGCGCTTTCGGCCGGCCAGTTGCGCATGAAGCGTGCGCGATCCTTGGCGAACGCCGCAGCGAAGGTGCTCTGGGACGTGTGCTGACACATCGCGTCCAGGTCGATCAGCGCCCAGCGGTCCTGATGCCAGAACACATTGTGCCCCTTGAGGTCGCCATGGCTGATCCGTTCGCGCAGCAACTGTGCGAACAGCTCATCGAGGGCCTGCAACTCGCTTTCCGGTGCATCGCCTTGGGCGACATAAGGCGCAAACCGCCCGATGATGTCCGGACCCGGCAGGTACTCGGTGACCAGATACGCCTTGCGCCGCAACCAGAAGAATCGCTGCTCCAGCAACGCCAGTGGCTTGGGCGTGGCGATACCGAGGAACATCAGGCGGTTGCCTTCGCGCCAGGAGTGCCAGCCACGGCTGGGGCGCCAGAAGCGCTTGAGCCAGTGGGCAAAATTCTTGATGTTGTAGCGCTTGATGACCAGTTCGCGACCCGCCACATCGGTCTTGGCAACGCTGGCGGCACCGCCGGTCTTGTACAGGTGGCCGCCGTCGATCAGCGCATCGGCCTGCTCGAGCACCGGCAACATTGCAGGCTCTTCCTCACGACGAATCGCGCGAAGGGCGAACGGGCCATCGGTCACGCTGAAAAGGCTGCAATCGCGCCCGACCTTGATAAGGAAGTCCTTTAAACGCCAGCTGCTGACCTTGTCGATCTGCTTTTGCAGGGCTTCGACCGGTAGCGCATGCTCGCCATTGCCGAGCAGGTAATACACCAGCAACTCTTCGGTGAAGGGCTCAAGGGATTTGGGCAACTGGGCGAAGAACACACCGAGGTTTTCCAGCACCTTCTGCCGGGACAGCGGCTTGCCTGCTTCTTCAGCCCGGATGCCGGCGCCGTCGATCAAGTACAACTTGCCATCATGGCGCAGCAGGTTGTCCAGGTGCAGGTCTTCCTGCCACAGGCCCTTGCCGTGCATCTGCGCAACGGCGCCCAATGCCTCGCCAATCACCGCCTGCTGCTCGTCAGCCAGGGGCGGCAAAGACTCGACGGCCTTCCAGGCATCGCCCAGGCTTTGCGCCTGATCGAGAAACTCGAACAGCAGCCAGCCGCCCTCGCCTTCCTGCAGCCCTTCGGCCAACAGCAGTGGCGTGGTAAGGCCTTGCTCGGCCAGCAACTGCACGCCGGCGCGCTCACGTTGAAAATGCCGGGACGCCTTGCTGCCCACCAGCAGCTTGGCCAGCACCGGGCGCCCACGCCACACACCGGCGCCCACATAGCGCTGGCCCGGCAATACGCGCAGCAAACTGAGCAGTTGCAACTGCGCAGGACCCGCCGCATCGGCCAGCTCGATACTCAAAGGCAGCGCTGGCGTACGACCGGCGTTTTTCAGTTCAGACAAACGCATCGGCGTCCTCTTTAGACAAACTTCAAATCAATCGCATGCCATATTACGTCCCCGTAGCAGTCCGGCATGCCGGCGACGGCGTCTGCGAGATCGCTATCGCCGGCAAGCCGGACTGCTACGGGACGATGGCGTCGCAGCAATATATTATTTACCGGCACGCTTGTGACTGCCGCGTTTGGCCAGCCGCTGCCACCAGGAGTCCACCAGCCCGCTGTCGCTCGGTGCCTGCAAATAGGCAACGAGCAATTCGCGGATTTCGGCTTCGTTCCACATCGGCGCCCGGCGCAGCAGTGGCTCGATGTCCTTGACCCGGTCACGCTGGCCGAAGATCGACTTGCGGGTTTTCTCAAGGTCGATCAGTTGCGCCAGGTATGCACCGCCGCGGGCCTTGAGGAAAATGTGCTTGGGATAGAAACAGCCATGCACCTGCCCGGCCTTGTGCAGCGTGCGCGCCAGTTGCCCGCAGGCCTGCAGGATTGCCAAGCGCTGGGTCGCGGACAGTTCGGCCCACTGCGTCAGCAGCGCGTCCAGGTCGGTCCAGCCGTCCAGGGCGCGGGTCATCAGGATGGCGCGGCGCTCGCCGTTGACCTTCTTCTCGCCGTAAAACACCGCATGCAGCGCCGGAATACCGAGCTTCTGATACAGGCTGATATTGCGAAACTCGCGGGAGAACGAGGGCTCGCCGAACGGATGATGCAGCGTGTGGGTCAGGTAGTTGCTCTGGCGCTTGAGGTAATACCCCGAGCCTTCAAGCTCCAGGCGAAACACGCTGCTCCAGCCGCCCCGGCCGGTGTTGGGCTCGTCGACTGCATCGAGTTCGACGTCCCACAATGAATCGAAATCCGCCAGGCCATGGCGCTCCAGCAGCGCACGGTCGGCGTCGGCAATGAACAGGCTCATTCGCGCCCCTCGAAAAAGCTGACGATGTGACGAATGCGCTTCTTGTCCGAGTCATTCAGGCGCTCACGCCCGCGGTATTGCAGATAGAAACGCAGGCGCTGGGTGGCGGACAGGTGATATTTGGCCACCTTGTCCAGACACGCCAGGTCTTTGGTGATCCGGTAGCGCAGCATGAAGCTGACCCAGAAAGCCCCGTTGGGGCAGTCGATCAGGAACACCGTGGACTGATCGTCCACCAACAGGTTGCGCCACTTCAGGTCGTTATGGGTGAAGTGATTGTCGTGCATGGTGCGCGTGTAACGGGCCACCTGCTCACTGATGCGGTTGACCCACGAGCGATCCTTGAGACGCTCATCGTGATGCCGGGCAATTTCCGATAAATCCTCGGTGCGTGGCAATTCACGGGTAATCAACGCCCCGCGATCGTAGGACGCGCCGTTGCGCTCCAGCCCCCAGGCCACCACCTCGGCGGTGGGAATGCCCCACTTGGCGAAGCGCTTTAGGTTCTGCCACTCGGACTTGACTCGAGGGCGCCCCAGATAGCGGCGCAGGCCCTTGCCCGCCGCGACGTAGCGCTTGACGTAGTAATTCACGCCACCGCGCTCGACGCGAATCACCTCGGACAGCGGGTCACGGGTCAGGCGCTCGCCCTGCAAGGCAAACACCGCATCCAGCGAGCCAAAGTCCTCAGCTAGCGCGGCGTATTCAGGCTCAAGATTCCAGCCCGCCATCAGAGCGCGTCCCCATAGCGGAGTTTGCGCTGATAGAGCTTGTCGGCCTTGGCCTCCAGCCACACCAGCAGCGCCGACTCCTCGGCGAGGATCTTGCGCAGCCGCTGCTGGAAGTAGCCCTTGAGGAAACGCAGCTTGTCGCGACGGGTCAGGCCGATGTCCAGCGCCGAGTAATACAGCGCGGCCAGGTCCTTGTTGCGCCAGCGCATGGTGATCGCCGGGCGGGTCTGGGCACGGTGCAGGTCGATCACCGACAGTTTGAAGCTGTCAGGGGTGACCGGCGTGTCGGTGTGCAGCAGAAAATGGCACAGGTAGCAGTCGCGGTGGTTGACCCCGGCGCGGTGCATCATGCCGACCAGGCGCGCCACTTCGGCGATATAGGCCCGCTTCATGCGCGGCTCGGGCGGCTCTTTGACCCAGTTGATGCTGACGTCTTCCATGCTGACGGTGGGTGCCAGCTCTTCGGTGACGATGAACGAATGCTGCGCCGCCGGATTGCTGCCACGCTCGCCGTAGGCCACCGACGTCATGGTCGGCACGCCGACTTCGGTGAGGCGGTTGATCGCTTCGAATTCCTTGCCCGCGCCCAGCACTGGCAGCTTGGCCGTCAGCAGGTTCTTGGCGACTTCGCCCCAGCCGATGCCGCGATGGATCTTGACGAAATACCCACGCCCATCGACTTCGGTGCGCAGGGTGCGGCGGTTTTCCAGCTCGCGATAGACCTCGCCCTGCAACTGCTCCACGGCTTCGAACGGATCGCGCCCGGCCCACAGCGACTTGAAGGGTTCAGCAAGGATCAGTTTCATCCGTTGTGCTCCGCCAGAATCACATCCGCAGCGCGCTGCGGCATGCTGTAAAGGTCAGCCGTGTCGGCGAATGCCAGGCCGTTGTGGCCCCAGGCCGTACGCGCGGCGTCGTCGGCGAGCATGCGCGTCAGGTACTGGTTGAGCTGGTTCTGTTCGAACGGCTCGTCGAGCACCAGGCCACTGTCGGCCTCGGCGATGTAATGGGCATAGCCGCACACCGCACTCACCAGCACCGGCAAACCGGCCACCAGCGCTTCGAGCAGGACGGTGCCGGTGTTTTCGTTGTAGGCCGGGTGAATCAGCACATCGGCGCCCAACAGGAAGCGTGGGATGTCGCTGCGCCCCTTCATGAACGTCACGTTGTCGCCCAGGCCCAGCGCGGTGCTTTGCAGCTGGAAGACCTTAGGGTCGTCCTGGCCGATGACAAACAGACGAGTGCGCTTGCGCAACGCCTGGGGCAAGGCCGCCAGTGCCTTGAGGCTGCGATCCACGCCCTTGGTCTTGAAGCCGGAGCCAATCTGCACCAGCAGCAAATCATCGTCACCCAGCTTGAACTCACGGCGAAAATCGGCGCGAATCTCGGCGGCATTGGCCGGCGCGCGACGGTCCTGGGAAATTCCCGGCGGCAGCAGGTGGAAGCGCGAAAGCGGGGTGTCGTAATGCTTGATGAACAGCGGCTGCTGCACTTCGGAAATCATCAGCACTTCGGTTTTCGCATCCTTGGCGAACACCGCGCGCTCGTAATCGGCGAAGTGGCGATAGCGGCCCCAGTATTTGTACAGGCCGTGACGCAGGTTCTGCGCCTTGTCTTCATAGCAGCCGTCGGCGGCGTAATACACGTCCAGCCCCGGCATCTTGTTGAAGCCGATCAGGCGGTCAACCGGGCGCCTGGCCAGGTCAGCGTTCATCCAGTCGGTGAGCTTTTCGTTGCGCCGGTGGTTGAAGATCGCCTTGACCGGCGCTACCAACACCTCGAAGCCAGGCGGCACGTCACCTTCCCAGATCAGGGTGTAGACGCGGATCGAGTGACCGCGCTGCTGACACTCCAGGGCAATGCGCATGAAATCGCGCTGCAAGCCACCGAAGGGAAAGTATTTATAAAGCACGAATGCCAGTTGCATCAGGGATGTTCCTTTGCCGGCAGCAGCGCAGCCAGTTCGGTTGCGACGCGCTCGGGAGAAAGGCGAGTGAAGCACAGCGGCCACTCGCGTTCGGTATCGAACCGGCGCTGGTCGGAAGCGTCAGGCCGATAGGTGCATTTCTTTTGCAGGCACGGCGCGCAAGCCGGGTAATCGCCTGCCAGGTGAACCTGGGATTTGCCATACGCGCCACTCAGCCCCGGATTGGTCGGGCCGTAGAGCGACAGGGTCGGCACGTCCATCGCGGCGGCCAGATGGCCAAGCCCCGTGTCCACTGCCACACAACCCTGGGCACTGGCCAGCACTTTGGCGACGCCCGCCAGATTCAATTTGGGGAGCACAAGCGCATTATCAAGGCCATCGGCGATGCGTTCGGCGCGCGCCTTCTCCGCCGGATTGCCCCAGGGCAGGCGCACTTCGAGCCCTTGGGCGATCATGCGCTCGGCCAACTGACGCCAATACAGCTCGGGCCAGTGTTTGGTAGCCCAGGTGGTACCGTGCAGGAACAGCACGAACGGCGCTGCGGGTTCGGCATCCAGCAAACGGCTGCGGTCCAGGCCGTAATCGCCCACGCCCTGGGGCACCTGATAGCCCAGCGCCTGGGCGAACAGTTGGCGGGTGCGCTCAACGGCATGCTGCCCGCGAGGGACTGCATAGGTCCGGTCATAGAACCGCGCGGCCAGTGGCTCGCGGGCGGAATCCTTGTCCAGCCCGGCAATCGGCGCCTTGACGTAACGGGTCAGCCAGGCGCTTTTCAGCAAGCCTTGGGCATCGATCACCAAATCATAGTGAGTGTCACGCAGACGCTGCTTGAACTGGCGCCACTGGCCGGTCTTGAAGGTCTGCCACAGGTTCTTGCGCCAGCGACGGATCGCCACGGGCACCACCCCTGCCACTGCCGGGTGCCAGGTCGGGATCTCGGCGAAGCCCTCTTCCACCACCCAGTCGAACTGGATACCGGGAATCGCCCGAGCGGCGTCGGTCAGGGCAGGCAGGGTATGAATCACGTCACCCAGCGACGAGGTCTTGATCAGCAGTACCCGCAAGTCAGGCAACCTCGACCGGCGTGCCGCCCAACTGGCCCAGCGCGTTGATCACCGAATCAGGCTCCAGCAGGCGCAGGCAGTTGTAGTGGCCGAACCGGCAGGTGCGCTCGAAGCACGGGCTGCACTCGATGCCCAGTTGCACGATCTCGACGTGGTCGGCCAGCGGCGGGGTAAAGCCCGGCGACGTCGAACCGTACACCGCCACCAACGGGCGATTCAGAGCGGCGGCCACATGCATCAGGCCCGAGTCGTTGGACACCACGGCATCGGCGCAGGACAGCAGGTCAATGGCCTCGGCCAGCGAAGTGCCGCCGCTGAGGTTCACAGACTCTTCGCGCAGGCCCGGAATCAAGCGGTCACGGATGCTCTCGCCCACCGGGAAGTCGTTCTTGGAGCCGAACAGCCACACTTGCCAGCCTTCGCGAATCTTCGCCTCGGCGACCTTGGCGTAGTGCTCGGACGGCCAGCGCTTGGATTCGCCGAACTCAGCGCCTGGGCACAGCGCCAGTACCGGACGATCCAGCGCCAGGCCGAACTTGGCCAGCGCGGCATCGCGACTGGCGGTTTCGATCCGAAGGCTGGGCTTGGGGTAAGGACGGGGAATCTCGAGGCCCTTGTCATAGGCTAAGGCCATGAAGCGCTCGATCATCAACGGGTATTGCTGTTTGTCCAGGGTGCGCACGTCATTGAGCAGGCCGTAGCGGAACTCGCCACGCCATCCGGTGCGCTTGGGGATCCCGGCGAAAAACGGCACCAGCGCCGACTTCAGCGAGTTCGGCAGCAGGATCGCCTGGTCGTACTGGCCCTTGAGGGACTTGCCGATGTTGCGGCGGGTCGCCAGTTCAAGCGCGCCGTGGCCGAGCGGAAAGCTCAAGGCGTTGCGCACCTCTGGCATGCGCTCAAGGATCGGCCGGCTCCATTCGGGGGCCAGCACATCGATTTCGCACTGCGGGTGACGCTGTTTCAGGCACTGGAACAGCGTTTGCGCCATCACCATGTCACCGACCCAGCTGGGCCCTACGATCAGAATTCTCATGCTCAATCCAAAAACCACCAGAAACGAGCAGGGAGGCCTATCAGACTGCGTGACGCTTCCACACAGCCTGACGCCTCCCTGTCATAGCTTTATATAGATCCGTTGGGCGGACCTTTCAGTGTTCTTTCTGACCTCATCGCGGGCAAGCCCGCTCCCACAGGGTCATGTGATCACCTGTGGGAGCGGGCTTGCCCGCGAAGAGGCCGGCAGATCCGTCAAACAATCCTGCCTACATCAACTCAACCCCAACTGCGCCCAGATCCGCATCACCTCACGCCGTTCGGCAGCGAACTGATCGCCGCTGACCACCCCCGGATTCTTCTGCAGGGCCTGCTTGTGGGCGGCTGAACGGTACGCCTTGTACACCTCGCGCAGCAGGCTGGCGTCGGCGGCGGGCATCAGCCCGGCCTGCTCGAGGCCTTCCAGAATGCGGATGTTATCGGTGTAACGGGAAAGCTCGGGGTGCTCTCTGGACCACGCCAGGGCCGCGTATTGCACCATAAATTCGATATCGACGATACCACCGGCGTCTTGCTTGAGGTCGAACGACGACGCGGCGTCGAAGGCATTCGGGCCTTTGCCGGCCGCCGTGCTCTTGGTGCCGAGGTTATCGCGCATCTTGGCGCGCATCTCGCTGACTTCCACCCGCAGAGTGTCCGGATCCCGCTCGCGCCCCAGTACTGCGGCTCGCACTTTCTCGAAGCCCTGACCCACATCCTGGCTGCCCACCAGCACTCGCGCGCGCACCAGCGCCTGATGCTCCCAGGTCCAGGCTTCATTTTCCTGATAGCGCGCAAAAGCTCCCAGCGAGCTGACCAGAAGGCCCGAAGCGCCCGAAGGCCGCAGGCGCATGTCCACATCGTAAAGCTGGCCGGAGTTGGTCTGAGTGGTAATCAGGTGAATGATCCGCTGCCCCAGCCGGGTGAAGAACTGCGCGCCATCGATAGGCTTGGCGCCGTCGGTTTCGGCCTGGGGGTCGCCATCGTGGATAAACACCAGATCCAGGTCCGAACCATGGCCCAGCTCGATGCCACCGACCTTGCCATACCCGACAATCACAAAGCCCGGATCGCACAGCGTACCGTCCGGGCGGCGCGGCGCGCCATGGCGCGCCACGGTATGGCGCCAGGCCAGCGCCAGCACCTGCTCCAGAATCGCCTCGGCCAGCCAGGTCAGGTAGTCGCTGACTTTCATCAACGGCAGGCTGCCGGTGATCTCGGACGCCGCCACCCGCAGGCTATGGGCCAGCTTGAAGTGCCGCAGCGCTTCCATCTGCTGTTCCAGATCATCCTCAGGGATGCGCGTCAGGCGCTCGCGCAACTCCGCGCCCAGCTCCAGCGCTTGAGGCGGGCTGAACAGGCGGCCTTCGTTGAGCAATTCGTCCAGCAACAGCGGGAAGCGGGCGATCTGCTCGGCGATCCAAGGGCTGGCCGCGCACAAGGTCAACAGCCTGCGCAGTGCGCCGGGGTTTTCAGTGAGCAGTACCAGGTACGCCGAGCGCCGGGCCACTGCTTCGACCAGCGGCAACACGCGCTCAAGCACCAGGTCAGGGTCCGAATGCTCAACCGCCTGGGCCAACAATCGCGGAATGAAGGCATCCAGCCGCTCACGGCCCAGACGCTGCATCGAGCGCAACTGCGAGCTGTTGCGCAGGTTGTTCAGGTGATTCAGCGCCTTCTGGGCGTCGGCGAATCCGCCCTGCTGCAACTGACGGCAGGCGCTTTCTTCATTTTGAGAATCTTCCCACAGCGGCAGCCACTCGCCGCCGACGACCTCTTCGCCACCGTCCTGCGGATTTTCTTCTTCATCAGGGTCGGCAATCACCTGACGGAAATGCCAGTCCACCCGGCCACGCCAGTACATCAGTTTTTCATGGAAGCCGTCCCAGTCGGCGAAGCCCATGATGAAGGCAATGCGCGCCTGGTCCTGCGGATCGTCCGGCAGCATCTGAGTCTGGCGGTCGGCGATGGCCTGGATCGCGTGCTCGGTGTAGCGCAGAAATTCATAGCCCTCGCGCAGCTCGGTCACCACGGCCTGCGGCAGATAGCCCTGCCCTTCGAGGGTTTTCAGCACTTTGAGCAGCGGCCGCTGTTGCAGGCTCAGGTCGCGACCGCCATGGATCAACTGGAAGGCCTGGGCGATGAACTCCACTTCACGAATGCCGCCCGAGCCCAGCTTGATGTTGGCGGCCATGCCCTTGCGCCGCACTTCCTGCTGGATCAGCTGCTTCATGGTGCGCAGGGCTTCGATGGCGGAGAAATCCAGGTAACGCCGATAGACGAACGGTCGCAGCATCTCCAGAAGCTCCGCGCCCTTGGCCTGGTCGCCGCCGACCACCCGCGCCTTGATCATGGCGTAGCGCTCCCAGTCGCGGCCCTGATCCTGATAATACTGCTCAAGCGCATTGAAGCTGAGCACCAGCGCACCGGACGATCCGTAAGGACGCAGGCGCATGTCGACGCGAAACACGAACCCGTCGACGGTCACCGGATCCAGCGCCTTGATAAGCCGCTGGCCCAGGCGGATGAAAAACTCCTGGTTATCCAGCGGGCGCTTCACGCCCTGGGTTTCGCCGCCTTCGGGGTAGGCGAAGATCAGGTCGATGTCCGATGAGAGGTTCAGTTCCACCGCTCCCAACTTGCCCATCCCGAGGATGACCATCTGCTGCGGCTCGCCGCTGCGCCGCCCGGTGGGCGTGCCGAATTGCTGGCAATGGCGCGCGTACAGCCATTTATAAGCAAGGTCGATACTGCCATCGGCCATGTCGGAAAGGTCACGACAGGTTTCGACCAGATCCGCCTGGCGAGTGAGGTCGCGCCAGATAATTCTTACTTGCTGGCGCGTACGTTGACGACGTAGATTACGCCCCAGCTCATCGTCGCTGGTGGCAAGATCCACTGCTGCGGCGATCTGCCCACGCAACTCCCCGGGCGCGAAACTGCGCTCCAGCTCGCCGGTTTCGGCCAGCTCCAGCAACATGTGCGGATCACGGATGATGTGCTCGGCAACAAAGTCACTGGCCGCACAGACGCGGTCCAAAGCACTACGGCGCTCGACGGGCCAGGCAGCGAAAGCCGCCTGATCCGTGTCAGTCATGGATTCAAGAGCGACACCAAAGGATTGTTGTGCCCGTGTGACCAACGGCAGCAGGATGGCCGGCAGGTCAGCCAGCAAGGGAAGGCTCATGGTCTATCCTTGATCGGCGTTCAAAAGACTACCCGATGTGGTGGTTTTACCTACATAACAGGCTGGACTGTCGAACAAAGGTTAAAAATTGCTGACTAAAGATATTTATTGGTTGCCAGCATAACGTTTCACTTGATCTGTTTGTTGTTTCAACCAAAATCAGCGATTCGTTTCACAGCTTCACACGAGCGAAAACATCGTTCAGCTGTAGTTTTACTACTGTATATACAAGTCGAAAAGCTGAAACGGCCAAAGATTTGTAGTAAAACTACACAACGCCGGGTACAACGCCGGCGATCCAAGAATTTTTATACCGTCTGCCCACAAGGCCAGTCGCAACAAACTCAGGCGACCGATTCTGGAAGCCTTTCCGCCCTGGAGCAAGCCATGCAAGACCTCGATCCCGTCGAAACCCAGGAATGGCTGGACGCCCTGGAATCGGTTCTCGACAAAGAAGGCGAAGACCGTGCTCACTATCTGATGACCCGTATGGGTGAGCTGGCCACACGAAGTGGTACACAGCTGCCGTACTCCATCACCACGCCTTACCGCAACACTATCCCGGTTACCCGCGAAGCGCGTATGCCAGGCGACCTGTTCATGGAACGCCGCATCCGCTCGATCGTTCGCTGGAACGCCCTGGCGATGGTCATGCGCGCCAACATGCAAGACCCAGATCTGGGCGGCCACATCTCCACCTTTGCCTCCAGTGCGACGCTTTACGACATCGGCTTCAACTACTTCTTCCAGGCCCCGACCGAAGAACACGGCGGCGACCTGATCTACTACCAGGGCCACGCATCGCCAGGCATCTACGCTCGCGCCTTCCTGGAAGGCCGCTTGAGCGAAGAGCAGATGCTCAAGTTCCGTCAGGAAGTGGACGGCGGCGGTCTGTCTTCGTACCCGCACCCGCACCTGATGCCGGACTTCTGGCAGTTCCCTACCGTTTCCATGGGTCTGGGCCCGATCACCGCGATCTACCAGGCACGCTTCATGAAGTACCTGGAAAACCGTGGCTTCATCCCGGCCGGCAAGCAGAAGGTCTGGTGCTTCATCGGTGACGGCGAGTGTGACGAGCCGGAAACCCTGGGCGCCATCTCCCTGGCGGGCCGCGAGAACCTGGACAACCTGATCTTCGTCATCAACTGCAACCTGCAGCGCCTCGACGGCCCGGTTCGCGGCAACGCCAAGATCATCCAGGAACTGGAAGGCGTGTTCCGTGGCGCCGCCTGGAACGTCAACAAGGTCATCTGGGGCCGCATGTGGGACCCACTGTTCGCCCAGGACGAAGACGGCCTCATGCAGCGCCGCATGGACAAAGCCATCGACGGCGAGTACCAGAACTACAAGGCCAAAGACGGCGCCTACGTGCGCAAGCACTTCTTCGGCGACGATCCAGAGCTGCTCAAGCGCGTCGAGAACCTGTCCGACGACGAGATCTGGAAACTCAACCGTGGCGGCCACGACCCGTACAAGGTCTACGCCGCGTACCACCAGGCGGTCAACCACAAAGGCCAGCCTACCGTCATCCTGGCCAAGACCATCAAGGGTTACGGTACCGGTGCGGGCGAAGCGAAGAACACCGCGCACAACACCAAGAAAGTCGATATCGAGTCGCTGAAGAAATTCCGCGATCGCTTCGACATTCCGTTGAACGACTCCGAACTCGAAGCCCTGCCGTTCTACCGTCCGGCCGAAGACAGCGCGGAAATGAAGTACCTGCGCAAGTGCCGCGAGAAACTGGGCGGTTCCCTGCCACAGCGTAACCGCGGCAACATCAGCATCCCGACGCCTTCGCTGGATACCCTCAAGTCCGTCCTGGACGGCTCGGGCGACCGCGAAATCTCCACCACCATGGCGTTCGGTCGTATCCTGGCCTCGATGGTCAAGGACAAGGAACTGGGCAAGCGCATCGTTCCGATCCTCGCCGACGAAGCCCGTACCTTCGGTATGGAAGGCATGTTCCGCCAGTTGGGTATCTACTCGCCTGTCGGCCAGCTGTACGAGCCAGTCGACCGCGACCAGGTCATGTATTACCGCGAAGAGAAAGACGGCCAGATCCTGCAGGAAGGCCTCAACGAGGCAGGCGCGTTCTCCTCGTTCATCGCGGCGGGTACTGCCTACAGCAACTACAACACCCCGATGCTGCCGGTCTACATCTTCTACTCGATGTTCGGCTTCCAGCGTATCGGCGACCTGGCCTGGGCGGCGGGCGATGCCCAGACCCGCGGCTTCCTGCTGGGCGGCACCTCCGGGCGTACCACGCTCAACGGTGAAGGCCTGCAGCACGAAGACGGTCACAGCCACATTCTGGCCAGCACCATCCCGAACGTGCGCAGCTATGACCCTGCCTATGCCTACGAGCTGGCAGTGATCATGCAGGAAGGCACGCATCGCATGATGACGCTGCAGGAAAACGTCTACTACTACATCACCGTGATGAACGAGAACTACCACCAGCCAGCAATGCCGGCCGGTGTAGAGCAAGGCATCATCAAGGGTATGTACCTGCTCGAGGAAGACAAGCGCGAAGCGGCTCACCACGTTCAGCTGATGGGCTCCGGCACCATCCTCAACGAAGTGCGCGAAGCAGCGAAGATCCTGCGCGAGCAATTCAACATCGGCGCCGATGTGTGGAGTGTCACCAGCTTCAACGAACTGCGTCGCAACGGCCTGGCCGTCGAGCGCAGCAACCGTCTCAAGCCAGGCCAGAAGCCTCAATTGAGCTACGTTGAAGAGTGCCTCAATGGCCGTAAGGGTCCGGTGATCGCGTCGACCGACTACATGAAACTGTTCGCTGACCAGATCCGTCAGTGGGTTCCTACCAAGGAATACAAGGTCCTGGGCACTGACGGCTACGGCCGTTCGGACAGCCGCAAGAAGCTGCGTCACTTCTTTGAAGTCGACCGTCACTTCGTGGTGCTGGCCGCTCTGGAAGCCTTGGCTGATCGTGGCGATATCGAACCTAAGGTCGTGGCTGAAGCCATCACCAAGTTCGGCATCGATCCTGAGAAGCGTAACCCGCTGGACTGCTGAGCCGTAAATCGAGAAGAGCGCTGAAAGCCTTGCGCGAAACAGCCGCCGATGCGGAATTTACTTCGGTAAATGAGCATCTCCGGCTGTTTCGTTGCTGGTGCACCAGCGCAGTCGAGTGAACAGGTTCTCCTGAGGAGAGACATTGTGAGTGAGTTAATTCGTGTACCCGACATCGGCAGCGGTGACGGTGAAGTCATCGAGCTGTTCGTCAAGGTTGGCGATCGCATCGAAGCCGACCAGAGCCTGCTGACCCTGGAGTCGGACAAGGCGAGCATGGAAATCCCTGCGCCGAAAGCCGGTGTGGTCAAGGCGCTGAAAGTGAAGCTGGGCGACCGTCTGAAAGAAGGCGACGAACTGCTGGAGCTGGAAGTGGAAGGCGAAGCCGCCGCTGCTCCTGCTGCCGAGCCTGCTGCTGCCGCACCTGCGCCAGCTGCTGAAAAGCCTGCGCAAGCTGCTGCTCCGGAACCTGCTGCTGCTCCTGCCCCTGCGGCGGCGGCAAGCGTTCAGGACATCCACGTGCCGGACATCGGCTCGTCGGGCAAGGCTCGCATCATCGAGCTGCTGGTCAAGGTGGGCGACAGCATCGAAGCTGATCAATCGCTGATCACCCTGGAGTCGGACAAGGCCTCGATGGAGATCCCGTCTCCAGCCGCTGGCGTGGTCGAAGCCATCAGCGTCAAGGTCGAAGACGAAGTCGGCACTGGCGACCTGATCCTGAAACTGAAAGTGGCCGGCGCTGCGCCTGCTGCTGCACCTGCCCCTGCCGCCGCCCCGGCTCCGGCCAAGGCTGAAGCACCTGCCGCAGCACCCGCTGCAGCTCCGGCGCCGAAAGCTGAAGCGGCACCTGCTCCTGCCGCCGCGCCCGCCAACAACGGCGCCAAGGTTCACGCAGGCCCGGCTGTTCGTCAGCTGGCCCGCGAGTTCGGCGTCGAGCTGAGCGCAGTCACAGCGACCGGCCCGCACGGCCGCGTGCTGAAAGAAGACGTGCAGGTTTACGTCAAGGCCATGATGATCAAGGCCAAGGAAGCTCCTGCTGCTGGCGGCGCTACCGGCGGCGCGGGCATCCCGCCGATTCCGGAAGTCGACTTCAGCCGTTTCGGCGAAATCGAAGAAGTGCCGATGACCCGCCTGATGCAACTGGGCGCGTCCGGCCTGCATCGCAGCTGGCTGAACATCCCGCACGTCACTCAGTTCGACCAGGCCGACATCACCGATCTGGAAGCTTTCCGCGTTGCGCAGAAAGCTGTCGCTGAGAAAGCCGGCGTCAAGCTGACCGTGCTGCCACTGCTGCTCAAGTCCATCGCGCACCTGCTCAAGGAACTGCCGGACTTCAACAGCTCCCTGGCGCCAAGCGGCAAGGCTGTGATTCGCAAGAAGTACTTCCACATCGGTTTCGCGGTGGATACTCCAGAAGGCCTGCTGGTTCCGGTCATCAAGAACGTCGACCAGAAGAGCCTGCTGCAACTGGCGGCCGAAGCGGCCGAGCTGGCTGAAAAAGCGCGCTCCAAGAAGCTGTCGGCCAACGACATGCAAGGCGCCTGCTTCACCATCTCGAGCCTGGGTCACATTGGCGGCACCGGCTTCACGCCGATCGTCAACGCGCCGGAAGTCGCGATCCTGGGCGTGTCCAAGGCCACCATGCAACCGGTCTGGGACGGCAAGGCCTTCCAGCCACGCCTGATGTTGCCGCTGTCGCTGTCCTACGATCACCGCGTGATCAACGGCGCCGCAGCTGCCCGCTTCACCAAGCGTCTGGGCGACCTGCTGGCCGACATCCGCACCATCCTGCTGTAAGCCGTACGAGGCCCGTTTCTGTCGAGACGGGCCTTGGCTGATTTTCGAGCTGCCACGCTCGTACCTCAACCCCGCTCATATGGCGGGGCTTTTTTTGAGGGATCTGGAGCCCTCCGGCGCACCAAAAACAACCACTTACCTCTCTTTCCCGACAAATCCGACCAATAACCTTCAGTTAATCCCGGATTTGCCGACAGATTTATAGCACTAAGCCATCGCGCTCACTTGTCAGCCCGTTCGCCATGATGCAACCTTGCGACACGCGATTTAACGATGGGCTCTTTGCTCACGCGCGACTGTACTCTTAAAGCGAGTTCCTTCATGAAAAGCCAACCTGATGCTGCCGCCCGATCGGCAGCCGAGGTCGTGACGCAATTGCCGGTGCCCTCGCGGCTCGGCATGCTGCGTTTCGAGCGGCTGAATGAACCCAGCTGGGCCATGCTGTACCTGGACCCAAGTTGCGAAAAGCAGTTCGACATGCCCGCCATCGAGCTGTGCGCCCTCATCGGCGCGCCCTACGCCAGCCTCATGGAGCCCGAGGCGCGCTACCAGTTGCACGACGCCATCGTGCAGCAGCTGGCCAGCAACTCTCATTACGTGATCCGCTACACCCTGCACACCACACGCGGGCCGCTGGGCCTGATGGAGATCGGTGAGGGTTATCGCCAGCACAACCGCGATCTGCTGCGCGGTTACCTGATGGTGATCGATGATGTCTTCGAGGCCAGCGGCCTGAGCTTCACCCCGGACCTGGAAATCCAGAACTCGCGCCTGCAGATGGCGCTTGAGTTGAACCAGCGTGCCCAGTACGAGCAGCTCCAGCATCTGGAACGCGTGCGCGCCCAGCAGAGCCTGATCCTGCGCCTGGCGCGGCACCGCTACAGCTCAAGCAATTCGCTGCAGGAAGCGGCCGAGCTGATTACCAAGAACGCGTGCGAAATCTACGACATTGCCCGCGCCGCGATCTGGAACCTCAACGGCAAGATCCTTGAGCCCATCGCCGAGTATCGTCGAGAGACCGACGGATACCTCAAGCCCGCGCCGATCGACATCAGCCGTTTCCCGACCTACCTTGACGCGCTGCACACCAGCCGCGCCATCGACGCCAACGACGTAGCCCAGGATCCGCGCACCCGCGAGCTGGCCGAAAGCCTGCTGCCGCGTGACATCAACGCCATTCTCGACGCCAGCGTGCGCATTGACGGCCACGTGGTCGGCGTACTGTGCCTTGAGCAGAGCGGCACGCCACGGGAATGGCAATCCGACGAAATCGCCTTTGCCGGAGAGCTGGCCGACCAGTTCGCCCACGCGATCAACAACCATAACCGCCGCACCGCGACCAGCGCCCTGCACCTGTTCCAGCGGGCCGTGGAGCAAAGCGCCAATGCCTTTCTGCTGGTCAATTGCGACGGCGTGGTGGAATACGTCAACCCAAGCTTCACCGAGATCACCCAGTACACAGCCGACGAAGTTCACGGCCACCGCCTGTCGGAACTGCCGGCACTGGAAAATCTAGGCTCGCTGCTGCTGGACGCCAACTCAAGCCTTGCGACCAGCAATAGCTGGCAGGGCGAGTTCAAGAGCCGCCGCAAGAATCTGGAGCCCTACTGGGGCCAGCTGTCGATTTCCAAGGTCTACGGTGACAACCGCGAGCTGACGCATTACATCGGCATCTACGAAGACATCACCCAGGCCAAGCTCTCCCAGCAGCGGATCGAGCGCCTGGCCTACACCGACAATCTGACCAATCTGGGCAACCGTCCGGCGTTCATTCGCACCCTGGACGAGCATTTTGCCCGGGACATCGAAACACCTATCAGCCTGCTGCTGGTCGACATCGACAACTTCAAGCGCATCAACGACAGCCTCGGCCACCAGACCGGCGACAAGCTGCTGATCAGCCTGGCCCGGCGCCTGCGCAACAGCCTGAGCCCGACCGGCATCCTGGCGCGTTTCGCCAGTAACGAATTCGCCGTGCTGCTGGACGACACCGGCCCCGAAGACGGCCAGCGCATTGCCAGCCAGGTGCTGACCACCCTCGACAAGCCGATGTTCGTCGACAACCAGCTGATTAGCGTGACCGGCTCCGTGGGCCTGGCCTGCGCGCCCCTGCACGGCCGCGATCCGCAGACCCTGATGAAAAACGCAGGCCTGGCCCTGCACAAGGCCAAGGCCAACGGCAAGCACCAGGTACAGGTGTTCACCGAAGCGCTCAACGCCGAAGCCAGCTACAAGCTGTTCGTCGAGAACAACCTGCGCCGGGCCCTGACCCAGAACGAACTGGAAGTCTTCTATCAGCCCAAACTGTGCCTGCGCACCGGCCGCTTGCTGGGCATGGAAGCGCTGCTGCGTTGGAACCATCCGGAAAAGGGCATGATCCGCCCGGACCAGTTCATCAGCGTCGCCGAAGAAACCGGCCTGATCATTCCCATCGGCAAATGGGTAGCGCGCCAGTCCTGCCGCATGAGCAAGCAACTGACCGCTGCCGGTTACGGCAAGCTGCACGTGGCGATCAACGTCTCGCCCAAACAGTTCTCCGATCCCGAGCTTGTCAGCTCGCTGGCCAATATCCTGCGCGAAGAACAGCTCGATCCGTCGCTGCTGGAACTGGAACTGACCGAAGGCCTGCTGCTGGAAGCGACCGAAGACACGCGCCTGCAACTCGAATCGTTGAAAACCCTGGGCCTGACTCTGGCCATGGACGACTTCGGTACCGGCTATTCGTCGTTCAGCTACCTGAAGAAATTCCCCATCGACGTGATCAAGATCGACCGCAGCTTCATCCGCGATATTCCGGATGACCAGGACGATATGGAAATCACCTCGGCGGTCATCGCCATGGCGCACAACCTCAAGCTGACCGTGGTCGCCGAAGGCATCGAAACCGCCGAGCAACTGGCCTTCCTGCGCCGCCACCGCTGCGACGTTGGCCAGGGCTACCTGTTCGACAAACCGATCCCCGGCGAAGAGCTCATCAGCAAGCTGCGTCGCTATCCGAAAGCCTCCCAGGCCTGACGCCCCTTCCCCGCCCAGACGATGTGCGGCACACTTCCATTCTTTGATTTGTCATCACTGACCCCATATACCTTTTTCACTGACAAACCCTGTCGGTCATCCTGCCGCTGGAGGATTCGCCCCATGGTCTTGCGCTCGGAAATTCTTGTGAACAAAACTGAACTGCCTAACGCCCAGCAGGCTTTGCCGGGCCGCGAAACCCCGATGGCCCTGCCCGAAACCCACTTCGTCAACGGCAACCCGCTGCTGGGCCCGTTCTTCGAAGACGTCGAATTCGCCATTTTTGGCCTGGGTTGCTTCTGGGGCGCCGAGCGTCGTTTCTGGCAACGTGATGGCGTTGTCAGCACAGTGGTCGGTTACGCGGGCGGCTTCACGCCGAACCCGACTTACGAAGAAGTGTGCTCCGGCCTGACCGGCCACAGCGAAGTGGTACTGGTGGTGTACGAGCCTGCGAAAGTCAGTTACCAAGAGTTGCTGGCGATGTTCTGGGAACTCCACAACCCGACCCAGGGCATGCGCCAGGGCAATGACATCGGCACTCAGTACCGTTCGGTGATCTACGCCACCACGCCAGAACAGCTTGAAGCAGCCCAGGCCAGCGCCAAGGTGTTTCAGGCTGAACTGACCAAGGCCGGGCTGGGCGACATCACCACTGAAATCGACCAGGCCCCGACTGTGTACTTCGCCGAGGCGTATCACCAGCAGTACCTGGCGAAAAACCCGCAGGGCTATTGCGGCATCGGCGGCACCGGCGTGTGCATGCCACCGAGCCTGAACCCTTAAGCCTCACCCCATCCCGTAGCAGTCCGGCTTGCCGGCGGTCTGGCGCGCAGCGGCAGTAAAATCAGGCGCACTGGCCGAGTCAGACACACCGCGTGCACAGGGTTTGCTGCCGCTTCGCGCCAGACCGCCGGCAAGCCGGACTGTTACGGAACGGCGGCGCAACCCAATTCATCGCGAAATATCAAGCTTCAGCAATCAACCAATCCAGCCGCCAGTCACCACCGGTCTGCGCCAATGTCTTGGCCAGCCACGGCAGCAACTCGCGCAACTCCTCCTCCAGCCCCCACGGCGGGTTGGCAATCGCCAGGCCCGAGCCGGTCAGGGTGTTAGGGGTATCCACCGGGTGCACCAGCAACTCCACACGCAGCAGCTTCGGCGCACCGGTTTCGGCCAATTCCTGATAGAAACGCTTGAGCGCGCGCTGGTCCTTGATCGGGTACCAGATCGCCGCGACGGTCTGGCGCATGCGGCCGATGGTTTCCTTGAGCGCCACCGAGCAGCGCTTCATCTCGTCCAGTTGCTCGAACGGCGGGTCGATCAGCATCACGGCGCGTTTTTCCTGCACCGGCAGCAGCGCACGGGGCACGTGCCAGCCTTCGCCCAGGTGCACGGCCACGCGCTTGTCGTATTTCATGTTGTCCTTGAGCAGCGCGCCGTCTTCGGGGTGCTTCTCGTTGAGCAACACGCGGTCCTGCTCACGGGTCAGGCGCCGGGCCAGCTCCGGGGAGCCCGGGTAGTAACGCAGTTCGCCGGTCTTGCGGTTCATGTGGCGCAGCACGTCCAGATAGCCTTGGGCCATGGCCGGCACGTCTTCGGCGTCCCACAGGCGGCCGATCCCTTCGATCCACTCACCGGTGCGCGTGGCCTGATCGCCCTGCAGGTCATACAGACCCAACCCTGCGTGGGTGTCGATGTAGGCGAACGGCTGCTCCTTGCGCGACATCAGCGCAATCAGGCGAGTCAGGACGATGTGTTTCAAGACGTCGGCGTGGTTGCCGGCGTGGAAGGCGTGACGGTAGTTCATGGCGGCTCCTGGAAGGCCGCGCAGTTTAGCAAACCATGAACAGGATGGCAGACGCTTCGTCCTGATGTCCTACCCTTCGGTGCGGCATTCAAGGGAGCCGTCGGGTCGGCATAGAGCTGTAGGATTCCCTCAGTGCGCCCTTGCCCGTAACGGCAGGTTCGCAACGCGGCGATGTCAGGCGCGGTCGCGTCGCTCTGTCCCAGACAGGCCGGTCGCTGATAAAAGTCCGACCAGTTGTTGAGCACCTGATAACCGCCAGCCGCCAGACGGTCGAAGCTCCATTGAGCGGGTTTACCCACCATGGCAGGGCAATCGAGCAACCGCACCTTGTTCGTTTCCTTGATGACACCCAGGCACTGCTTCGGGAAGCCCTCGGCCGACTTCAGGCGAATCTGAAAATAGCCGTTACCCACGTTTATCAACTCCCACAGGTGCTGATCAGGCAACCCCTGGTTGTCCAGCAGCGAACTGCCCGCAATCTCCAGCCCGCTGCTCAGGCCCGAACGCCCCAAGGCCAGCACAAATGCCAAGAGCACAACTGCCGAGCGCCTGACCGATGATCCGCAGAGTACTTGCATTCGCATAGCCCCACGCTTCCTTCCCTGGAAAGTCCTGCTGAGAACGCGCAAGACCACTCACCCAAGGTTAGAGCCGGGCATCGTGAAGATTGGATCGATTCGAAATAGCCAATAGAGCGAACTGCAATAAGCACCTGTGGGTACTTGAGTAGTTCTTGCAGGCAAAAAAATCCCCGGTTAAGCCGTTACAAAACCGGGGTTGAGGGAGTTGCGTGGGCTAGAGGGTGACCAAACCATGGCCCGCACAATGTTGAATGGGCCCATTATGCCCCGTTAACTAAACGGTTACATAGCCAAAACCGACACACTGATGTGCATGCCAGACATTGCCGACGACAGGTATTGCCGAGCGTGCGACGCGCTACCAGAATCGGCTCAACCCCAATAAAAGGAGCGAGCGTCATGATGCATGCAGACCTGATCGACCAGGACGATCTTCTCGGTCAACTCAGATCCATCGGCTTTGAAATGCCATCAGGGGCCACTGCCGAACAAGCCTGCGCCCAGGCCGTATGCGGCCTGAACGACGACCGCGCCCGGGCATTGCGTCAATTGGTGGAAAGACTGCTGAGCGGCGGCGCGACCATTCTTCCGGCCGTGCGCCAGGCGATCGACCAGCAGTTGCTGCCGGCGTTGGCGACTTACAGAGCGATCAACCCGGCACCTTGAGCCCAATGAGACCTGCAAGTCGAGTTTAGCGATACGGTAAGTTATCAAGAACACATGCGTTCGCTTAAGAAATACTCGCCGTCTACTGTCAACTATGACAGTAGACGCTATTGCCAATGGGGTTCCTAATGCCTGTAGCCGCACAGGGAGATGCCTCATCATGGACTTCAAGTTCTGTGTAGTTTCACTTCTACTATTCTTGCCTACCGACTCTTTCTCAGACACTGCGCTACAGAAGCGCCTAGACCCGCTCATGCCTTCCTCCGACATCAGGGCGCTTGCCTTGGAGCCTGAGTTGCCTGGCGGCGAAGGGAATGAATTTTACCGCGCCATTGCTCGGCTGCACGGAAGTTTGACGTGTACTGCATCCTTCATCCACACCAGCGATAAAGCCGACGCGCCTGCCTATCTCCTCACTAATGGGCACTGCGCATTTGACCCCTTGGAACCAGACTCCGGTAATCGGATAGTGCTCAACGCCGACGTGCCTGATACTTCCTATACCGCAGAATTCAACTACTTTCATGACACCCTCGATCAGACGATCCAAGTCAGAATAGTGCGGATTACCTATGCAACGATGAAAGGTCAAGACATCGCGATCCTGCAAACAGATCAAACGGTATCAGAACTGGAATCGCGTCACCTGACCCCATTGCGCATCAGTCCGGTTGCCCCGAAAAAGGATCAGGCTGTCACTGTGGCGGGTATACCCATCAATCGAGGCGCGTTGATTCTATCACGATGCTCGACAGGCGCGACCACAGATGTCATTGAGAACTATTGGCACTGGTCAGGGCTCACCAGCAACAACTGTACGGGAATCTCGTCTGGAAGCTCTGGCGGTCCTGTCTTCGACCTGCAGCAACCAGCCCATATAGTCGGGATAACGAATACCAGCAATATCGGAGCAGTAGGCGATACGTGTTACGCAGGCAACCCCTGCAAAATTGACGAAAGCGGTGTGGGTATTGATCGCAATACGAATTATCAAGTGCCGACGACATACCTGAGCGCTTGCTTCGACCCATCAGGGAGTTTCAACCTATACGCCACAGGCTGCCAACTTCCCAAGCCATCGACGCTCACCATCAGCGAATACCCATTTGTTTATTCTGGAGAAAATGCTCAATACGGGAATACCTGGAAATTTAAGCTTCGAGGATCTGGAGACTTCGTAAAATTCAAAACAGTGGATTTAAATAGACAACGGGACAGCTGTCATATCATCACAGGATACAGCCAACCTATAAAATTATCGGATTTTGACGTATCCGATGCGCCAATGCCGATCTACAGCGAAGGGCCTCATCAGTATTGCATCATACGGGCTGACAATCTTGACGCAACAGACCCAGAAGTCGTTCAAGTATTAATCGACAATACGGCGCCGGACGTTAGCCCGCCTGTTCAATTCACCCCCTCCGACGACTTGGTGATTAAGCCAGTATTTCTACCTCCAGAGTACGTTGACTACTCTGTCGCCGTTGGCGAGCTGGGACACATCGACTGTGAAACGGCGACCTATACACCGTATAGGCGCATTCCCATCCACACAGCACTTGTGCCTACGACGCTTTGCATCAACGGTGCCGACTTTTCCGAGAATCGGAGTAAAAATTTCGTTTTACAGTACGTGCCTCAATAAAACGCAGCCAACGGCTTGCCGCTTCAGGATGCCAAGCCGTTGTGCGGTCACGTGCTCTACTACAACCTCACACTCGCAAACGTCGACTCGTTGCGCGCCTGGCTCAATGCCGAAAGCGGGCCTGAGAGCGGCGCCAGAACCATCGCCTGCGGAATCGGCAGCATCGCCACCTGTTGCGCGGTGTTGGAACCTACGCGTTCGTCACGCGGCGGGATGCCGAAGTATTCGCGATAGCACTTGGAAAAGTGCGGCGTGGAAACGAAGCCGCAGACCGACGCCACTTCGATGATCGACATCGGCGTCTGCTTGAGCAGTTGGCGCGCGCGGATCAGGCGCAGCTTGAGGTAGTAGCGCGACGGCGAGCAGTGCAGGTACTTCTGGAACAGCCTTTCAAGCTGCCTGCGGGAAACCGAGACATAGACCGCCAGCTCATCGAGGTCGATCGGCTCTTCAAGATTGGCCTCCATCAGCGCGACGATTTCCTGCAACTTAGGCTGGTTGGTGCCGAGCATGTGCTTGAGCGGCACGCGCTGGTGATCCTGTTCGTTACGGATGCGCTCGTACACGAACATTTCCGAGATGGCGGCGGACAGTTCACGGCCGTGATCGCGGCTGATGAGGTGCAGCATCATGTCCAGCGGCGCGGTGCCACCTGAGCTGGTGAAACGGTTACGGTCCAGGGTGAACAAACGAGTGCTCATGGCCACACGCGGGAAGGCTTCCTGCATCGCCGCCAGGCATTCCCAGTGCACGCTGCAATCGAAACCGTCCAGCAGGCCTGCGCATGCCAGCGCCCAGCTACCGGTGCAGACCGCGCCCAGGCGGCGGGACTGGCGGGCCTGGCTTTGCAGCCAGCTCACGTGCTCGCGGGTCACTGTGCGTTGAATGCCGACGCCGCCGCAGACGATCACGGTGTCCAGCACCGGCGCCTTGTGCATGGCGGCATCAGGGGTGATTTGCAGGCCGTCGCTGGCCCAGACCTGCCCACCGTCGACACTCAGGGTGGTCCAGCGATACAGCTCGCGACCGGACAACTGGTTCGCCATGCGCAGTGGCTCCACCGCAGATGCGAGGGAAATCAGTGTGAAATTGTCCAGCAGCAGAAAGCCGATGGATTGAGGCGCACGGTTCTGGGGTTGGGCCCCGGAGTTGAACGAAGTCATCACGGTATCTCCTCACACGAAAGCGGCTGATGGCCCCAATCAGGGCTCTTGTTGTTCTGCCCTCTCACTGGAGAGCTATGCCTATTGCAACGCAAATGCCATGCCTAAAGTTGAATGGCTATTCAATAAACCCTGTTTGCGACGTCGTGATGCGTCTATTCGGGAGCGACATGGCCGTTCAGTAAGCGACCTATCGATTGAAAAGCCGCGCAGGCATTGGAGAGGTGAGCAAATCGGTAGCACTTGTGTGAGGCGCAGAAATAGTTGCCCAGAGGAGAGTGTCACCCTATGCACAGGTGACGGGCGGTCGTAGGGATTACACAGGTGTGGCATGGCGTTGCGCTATGCCGCAGGGTTCACGCGCCAAAACGTGGCGAGGGCTCTAGGCCGTGAGCTAAAAGCGAGCAGAGCTGTGAAACCCCCATTCGCGGGCAAGCCCGCTCCCACAGGATTGGGGGTTCTCAAGTTCCGATCACGACACATATCCGCTGTGGGACCGGGCAAGCCCGCCCCACAGGATTGGAGGCGTTCTCAAGTTCCGGTCACGACACATATCTTCTGTGGGAGCGGGCTTGCCCGCCCCACAGGATTGGAGGCGTTCTCAAGTTCCGGTCACAACACATATCCGCTGTGGGACCGAGCAAGCCCGCCCCACAGGATTGGAGGCGTTCTCAAGTTCCGGTCACGACACACATCTTCTGTGGGAGCGGGCTTGCCCGCGAAGGCGCCGGACCAGTCACCACCAGTTTAAAGAATCAACACTCCACCGCGCTGACCGCCAACCCACCGCGCGACGTCTCTTTATATTTGTCGTGCATGTCGGCGCCGGTGTCGCGCATGGTGCGAATCACACGGTCCAGGGAAATGAAGTGCTCGCCGTCGCCACGCAGGGCCATTTGGGCGGCGTTGATGGCTTTGACGGCGGCAATCGCATTGCGCTCGATGCAGGGCACCTGCACCAGACCGGCAACCGGATCGCAGGTCAGGCCCAGGTTGTGTTCCAGGCCAATCTCGGCGGCGTTGCACAGTTGTGCAGGCGTGGCGCCCAGAATGTCCGCCAGCCCTGCGGCCGCCATGGCACAGGCCGAACCGACCTCACCCTGGCAGCCCACTTCTGCGCCGGAAATCGAGGCGTTCTTCTTGCACAGGATGCCGATGGCCGCAGCGCCCAGGAAGAAGTCCACGACGTTGGCTTCGCTGACGTCGTCGCTGAACTTGACGAAGTAATGCAGCACCGCCGGAATGATCCCCGCCGCGCCATTGGTCGGTGCCGTGACCATCCGCCCGCCAGCGGCGTTCTCTTCGTTGACCGCCAGGGCGAACAGGTTGACCCATTCCATGGCGCTGAGCGTCGAGCCGATCACGTTCGGCTTGCCCAGCTCCTGGAGGCTGCGATGCAGGCGCGCCGCACGACGACGTACGTTCAAGCCGCCTGGCAGCGTGCCTTCATGCTTCAGCCCGTGGTCCACGCAATCCTGCATTGCCCGCCACAGACGCATCAGGCCTGCGCGAATTTCCTCTTCGCTGCGCCACACCTTCTCGTTGGCCAGCATCAGCTCCGACACCCGCAAGCCGTGTTGCTTGCACAACCGCAGCAGCTCGTCGGCGCTGGAAAAGTCATAAGGCAGCACGGTGGTGTCGGCATCCAGCACGCCGCTGGCGGCCTGGGCTTCATCGACCACGAAACCGCCACCGACCGAGTAATAGGTGTCGCGATGAATCTCGCCTTCAGTGGAGAAGGCAATCAGGCGCATGGCGTTGGGGTGGTACGGCAGGTTTTCCTCGAGCAGCAGCATGTCGCGCTGCCATATGAACGCCACGCGGTGATCGCCGTTGAGTTTCAAGGTGTCGGTTTCGCGCAGGTCGGCGATGTGCCGGTCGATTTGCGTGGGGTCGATCGCGTCCGGCCATTCGCCCATCAGGCCCATGATGACGGCGTTGTCGCTGCCGTGACCGATACCGGTGGCCGACAGCGAGCCATAAAGGCGCACTTCGACACGGTTGACCTGCGCCAGCAGGTCGCGCTCACGCAGGGTCTGCACGAACAGCGCCGCGGCACGCATGGGGCCGACGGTATGTGAGCTGGAAGGTCCGATACCGATCTTGAACAGGTCGAAAACGCTGATAGCCATTAACCGCAAGCCTCCGAAAACAGGGGTTTCCGGCGCGCCAGGCGGCCGGCGACGGAGCTGCTACGCTTCAAGCTGCGGTCCGTCGAGATGGGGGCATCATCAGCCTTTTATCGCGAGGGGCGGCGTCTACAACCGACTCAATCATGCCCACAAACGTCGCGACCCAACGCTGGCGCACAGGAGCACGTCCCCCACAAAAGCAGCCACTGTTTTCGACACTTTTTGCCGTAAAGACACTCGAAAACCGGTCGACGAACGGGGAAAAAAGCTGGAAGCGACGTCACACACACTGGATGCGACTCCCTCTGTACTGGTTACGACGCCCCCTGTAGGCGTTTGGTTTTCGCTGTTCCATGATCGTTAGCGACTCGATCGCCAACGCAGTGATAGAGCTGTTTTCCCTTTTGACTCGCCGACACCAAAAAAGCGCATCAGCCAAAAGGGTTGATGACGAGAAGAAAACACCTGAGGAGTCCCAACCATGAAAGGTTCACAAAAGCTGTTGCTGGGCGTCGCGTTGAGTCTGCCGATGCTGGTTCAGGCCGCAGAGCCGGCAGCATGCAAGACGGTCAATTTCTCGGATGTCGGCTGGACCGACATCACCGCAACAACCGCCACCACCAGCGTCGTGCTCCAGTCGCTGGGCTACAAGACCAAGACCACGATGATTTCCGTGCCCGTGACGTACAAGTCGCTGGCCGACGGCAAGAACATGGACGTGTTCCTCGGTAACTGGATGCCGACCATGGAAAACGACATCAAGGCCTACCGTGACGCAGGCACTGTCGAAACTGTTCGCACCAACCTCACAGGCGCCAAGTACACCTTGGCAGTCCCGCAAGCGCTCTACGACAAGGGCCTGCACGACTTCGCCGACATCACCAAATTCAAGAAAGAGCTCGACGGCAAGATTTATGGCATCGAGCCTGGCAACGACGGCAACCGCCTGATCCAGAGCATGATCGACAAGAACGCCTTCGGCCTGAAAGACGCAGGCTTCAAGGTCGTCGAATCGAGCGAAGCGGGCATGCTGTCTCAAGTGGATCGCGCCTCCAAGCGCAGCACTGACGTGGTGTTCCTCGGCTGGGCCCCTCACCCGATGAACAAGCGCTTCAAGATCCAGTACCTGACAGGCGGCGACGATTTCTTCGGACCTGATTTCGGCGCAGCAACCGTCGCGACCAACACGCGCAAGGGTTACAGCCAGGAATGCAGCAACGTCGGTCAACTCCTGAAGAATCTGGAGTTCACCGTCGACATGGAAAGCGAGCTGATGGGCAACATCCTCGACGACAAAATGAAACCTGAAGCAGCCGCCAAGGCGTGGCTGAAGAAGAACCCGCAAATCCTCGACACCTGGCTGGCGGGTGTCACCACAGTGGACGGTAAACCTGGCCTGGATGCCGCTAAAGCCGAGCTGACTAAGTAAACAGACATGCAGGCGGGTTCGCCCGCCTGCTGTCCTCTTTTCATCCCGCACGCGGACAATCAATATCATGCTGACTGATCATAAAATCCCCTTAGGCCAGTACATTGCCGGCTTTGTCGAATGGCTGACCCAGCACGGCGCCAGCACCTTCGACGCCATCGCTTCGTCACTGGAAGCCATGATCCACGGACTGACCGGCGGTCTGACCTGGTTCAATCCCTACGTCCTGATCGGCCTGATTGCTCTGCTAGCCCACTACATTCAGCGCAAATGGGGGCTGACTGCTTTTGTCGTGATTTCCTTTCTGCTGATCCTGAACCTGGGTTATTGGCAGGAAACCATGGAGACGCTGGCCCAGGTGCTGTTCGCCACCCTGGTGTGCGTAGTGATTGGCGTGCCGCTGGGCATTGTTGCCGCGCACAAACCGATGTTCTACACCTGCATGCGTCCTGTCCTGGACCTTATGCAGACCGTGCCTACTTTCGTTTACCTGATTCCAACCCTGACCCTCTTCGGGCTGGGCGTGGTACCAGGTCTGATTTCCACGGTGGTGTTCGCGATTGCCGCACCCATCCGACTGACCTACCTGGGCATCTGCGATGTCCCGCAAGAACTGCTCGACGCCGGCAAGGCCTTCGGCTGCTCACGTCGTCAACTGCTGTCGCGTATCGAACTGCCCCACGCCATGCCAAGCATCGCGGCCGGTATCACCCAGTGCATCATGCTGTCGTTGTCGATGGTGGTGATCGCAGCACTGGTTGGCGCCGACGGTCTGGGTAAACCCGTGGTCAACGCACTGAACACTGCTGATATCGCACTGGGCTTCGAAGCGGGCCTGGCGATCGTACTGCTGGCGATCATGCTCGACCGTATCTGCAAACAACCCGACGCTAAAGTGAGGGCTGACGCATGAGCATCATCAAATTCGACCAGGTAGACGTTGTCTTCTCCAAAGACCCGCGTGAGGCACTCAAGCTGTTGGATCAAGGCCTTGCGCGGCCAGAAATCCTGAAGAAAACCGGCCAGATCGTGGGCGTGGAAAAAGCCAGCCTGGAAATCAACAAGGGTGAAATCTGCGTACTGATGGGCTTGTCCGGCTCGGGCAAATCCAGCCTGCTGCGCTGCATCAACGGCCTGAACACCGTCAGCCGCGGATCGCTGTTCGTCGAGCACGAAGGCAAGCAGATCAACATCGCCAACTGCACGCCAGCCGAGCTGAAAATGATGCGCACCAAGCGTATCGCCATGGTGTTCCAGAAGTTCGCGCTGATGCCCTGGCTGACCGTTCGCGAGAACATCAGCTTCGGTCTTGAAATGCAGGGTCGCCCGGAGAAAGAACGTCGCCAGCTGGTGGACGAGAAACTCGAACTGGTGGGCCTGACCCAATGGCGCAACAAGAAACCCGACGAGCTGTCTGGCGGCATGCAGCAGCGTGTGGGCCTGGCCCGCGCACTGGCCATGGACGCCGACATCCTGTTGATGGACGAACCCTTCTCGGCACTCGACCCGCTGATTCGCCAGGGCCTGCAGGATGAACTGCTGGCGTTGCAGAAGAAACTGAGCAAGACCATCGTATTCGTGAGTCACGACCTGGACGAAGCCCTCAAGCTCGGTACCCGTATCGCGATCATGAAAGACGGCCGGATCATCCAGTACAGCGTGCCGGAAGAGATCGTGCTCAACCCGGCGGACGAATACGTGCGCACCTTCGTGGCCCACACCAACCCGCTCAACGTGCTGTGCGGTCGCAGCCTGATGCGTCCGATCACCGATTGCACCCGTATCAACGGCTCGCAAGTGTGCCTGGATCCGGGTGACGATTCCTGGATCGACCTGGCAGAAGGCAACCAGATCAAAGGCTTGCATCAGCATGGCGCAGCCATCGATCTGCAGAGCTGGGCGCCCGGCCAGTCGGTTGAAGCGCTGGGGCGCAAGCCGACGCTCGTGCACTCGGACATCGGCATGCGCGAAGCCCTGCAGATTCGCTACCACACCGGCAACAAGCTGGTGCTGCAAGAGAACAACAAGCTGGTCGGCATTCTCGGCGACAGCGAGCTGTATCACGCGCTGCTGGGCAAGAACCACGGTTGATCGCAACGCACGTTTGACTCAACACCTGTAGCAGTCCGGCTTGCCGGCGGCAGCGATTTCAAAGGCGCCACCGCCGGCAAGCCGGACTGCTACAGCGGGCGGTTTTCAACCTTGAGATCGGGGACGTTCAGGCCTTTTTCGCACGCCCATGATTTTTTATTGATTGAACGTTCAATTAAAAAGCACTAGACTGGAGGCCGTTTTTCAGTCATTCACGATCACTCGGCGAGCCAAGGAGACTCACAGATGCCCAAGGTCGGTATGCAACCCATTCGTCGTCAACAGCTGATCCAGGCCACCCTCACGGCGGTCGATCAGGTTGGTATGGGTGACGCGAGCATCGCGCTGATCGCCAAGCTGGCGGGCGTCTCCAACGGCATCATCAGTCACTACTTTCAGGACAAGAACGGCCTGATTGCAGCGACCATGCGCCATCTGATGAATGCACTGATCGTCAACGTCGCCGAGCGCCGTCAGGCGTTGGGCGATGACAGCCCCAGGGCGCACCTGATGGTCATCATCGAAGGCAACTTCGACGCCAGCCAGGTCAACGGCCCGGCGATGAAAACCTGGCTGGCCTTCTGGGCCACCAGCATGCACTCGCCGTCGCTGCATCGTTTACAGCGCATCAACGACCACCGCCTGTATTCGAACCTGTGCTGCCAGTTCCGCCGCGTACTGCCGCTGGACCAGGCACGCACCGCAGCTCGCGGCCTGGCCGCACTGATCGACGGTTTGTGGCTGCGCGGCGCGCTGTCAGGCGATGGTTTCGACACCCAACAGGCGCAACAGATCGCCTACGAATACATGGACATGCAACTGGCAAAAGCGGCGCGCTGCTCCTGACACAGACGGCAGGCCGCCGAACATCGATCCCGACAGCGCCCGGCGCCCGGGATCAACGCCCATCACAGACAACTGCGAGGACTCTATGGCCCGTTTCGAATTGCAAAAACTCTACATTGACGGTGGTTACGTCGACGCCAGCAGCGACGCAACCTTTGAAGCCATCAACCCGGCCACCGGCGAAGTCCTCGCCAAGGTTCAGCGCGCCAGCAAGGCCGACGTCGAACGCGCCGTGGAGAGTGCCGAAAAAGGCCAGAAAATCTGGGCCGCCATGACCGCCATGGAACGCTCCCGCGTGCTGCGTCGTGCTGTCGACATCCTGCGCGAACGCAACGATGAGCTGGCCGAACTGGAAACCCTGGACACCGGCAAGGCCATCTCCGAAACCAAATACGTCGACATCGTCACCGGCGCCGACGTGCTGGAATACTACGCAGGCCTGGTGCCCGCCATCGAGGGCGAGCAGATCCCGCTGCGCAACTCCTCGTTCGTCTACACCCGCCGTGAGCCGCTGGGCGTCACCGTCGGCATCGGCGCCTGGAACTACCCGATCCAGATCGCCCTGTGGAAGTCCGCTCCGGCACTGGCGGCAGGCAACGCGATGATCTTCAAGCCAAGTGAAGTCACCTCGCTGACCACCCTGAAACTAGCTGAAATCTACACCCAGGCCGGCCTGCCTGACGGCGCGTTCAACGTGCTGACCGGCAGCGGTCGCGAAGTCGGCACCTGGCTGACCGAGCACCCGCGCATCGAGAAAGTCTCGTTCACCGGCGGCACCGACACCGGCAAGAAAGTCATGGCCAGCGCTTCGAGCTCGTCGCTCAAGGAAGTGACCATGGAGCTGGGCGGCAAGTCGCCGCTGATCATCTTCGACGACGCCGACCTAGACCGCGCCGCCGACATCGCCATGATGGCCAACTTCTACAGCTCCGGGCAGGTCTGCACCAACGGCACTCGGGTGTTCGTGCCCAGCGCACTGAAAGCCGCCTTCGAAGCGAAGATCGTGGAACGCACGAAGCGCATCCGCGTCGGCAACCCGCAGGACGACAACACCAACTTCGGCCCGCTGGTGAGCTTCGCCCACATGGAAAGCGTGCTGGGCTACATCGCCAAGGGCAAGGAAGAAGGCGCACGCCTGCTGATCGGCGGTGATCGCCTGATCGAAGGTGAATTCGCCCAAGGCGCGTTCGTGGCACCCACCGTGTTCACCGACTGCACCGACGAGATGACCATCGTCAAAGAGGAAATCTTCGGCCCGGTGATGAGCATCCTCAGCTACGACACCGAAGAAGAAGTGATTCGCCGCGCCAACGACACCGAGTTCGGCCTGGCAGCAGGCCTGGTCACCCGCGACATCAACCGCGCGCACCGGGTCATTCATCAACTGGAAGCCGGTATCTGCTGGATCAACGCCTGGGGCGAGTCTGACGCCAAGATGCCGGTCGGTGGCTACAAGCAGTCGGGCGTCGGCCGCGAGAACGGCATCAGCTCGCTGGCGCAGTACACGCGCATCAAATCGGTACAGGTCGAGCTGGGCGATTACGCCTCGGTGTTCTAACCCGAACGCTACAACGCAGCCCGCCTTTCGCGGATGAATCCGCTCCCACAATGGAATGCATTTTACCTGTGGGAGCGAATTCATTCGCGAGAGGCCGGTTCAGCTAGCGCACTAGCATGGGGTGCTAGGGGTCGAGCATGCGTATTGCTCTCCCTGCGCCTCTCGACCGCCCACTTTCTGAAGAGGGAGCATCTTCAATGTCCCAAGAATTCGACTACATCATCATCGGCGCCGGCTCGGCCGGTAACACCCTGGCAGCCCGTCTCACTGAAGACGCGGGCGTCACCGTGCTGTTGCTCGAAGCCGGCGGTCCGGATTACCGCGCTGACTTCCGCACGCAAATGCCCGCCGCACTGGCCTTCCCGCTGCAGGGGCGTCGCTACAACTGGGCTTACGAGACCGAGCCCGAGCCACACATGAACAACCGTCGCATGGAATGTGGCCGGGGCAAGGGCCTTGGCGGCTCGTCCCTGATCAACGGTATGTGCTACATCCGCGGCAACGCCATGGACTATGACGGATGGGCGAAACAGCCGGGCCTTGAAGACTGGTCCTACCTGGACTGCCTGCCGTACTTCCGCAAGGCCGAAACCCGCGACATCGGCGCCAACGACTACCACGGCGGCGAAGGCCCGGTCAGCGTGACCACGCCCAAGGCGGGCAACAATCCGCTGTTCCACGCCATGGTCGAAGCCGGCGTACAGGCCGGTTACCCGCGTACCGACGACCTCAACGGCTATCAGCAAGAAGGCTTCGGCCCGATGGACCGTACCGTCACCCCGGCAGGCCGTCGCGCCAGCACCGCGCGCGGCTACCTGGATGAAGCCAAGAAACGCGACACGCTGACCATCGTCACCCACGCCCTGACCGACCGCATCCTGTTCGACAACAAGCGCGCCGTTGGCGTGGCCTATCTGGTGGGCGACAGCGACACCCGCATCGAGGCCCGTGCGCGCAAGGAAGTGTTGCTGTGCAGCGGCGCCATCGCCTCGCCGCAGATCCTGCAACGCTCCGGCGTCGGTCCTGCTGCGCTGCTGGAAAAGATGGATATTCCTGTGGTGCACGACCTCCCAGGCGTAGGTGAAAACCTGCAAGACCACCTGGAGATGTACCTGCAATACGCCTGCAAGGAGCCGGTGTCGCTGTATCCGTCGCTGCTGTGGTGGAACCAGCCGGCCATCGGCGCCAAGTGGATGTTCCTGGGCAAGGGCATCGGCGCGAGCAACCAGTTCGAGGCCGGTGGATTCATTCGCTCCCGCGAGGAATTCGAGTGGCCGAACATTCAGTATCACTTCCTCCCGGTGGCGATTAACTACAACGGCAGCAATGGCGTAAAGGAGCACGGCTTCCAGGCCCACGTCGGTTCCATGCGCTCGCCGAGCCGTGGCCGCGTGCAGCTCAAATCGAAGAATCCGCGCGAGTACCCGAGCATCCTCTTCAACTACATGGCCACCGAACAGGACTGGCAGGAGTTCCGTGACGGCATTCGTCTGACCCGCGAAATCATGGCCCAGCCAGCGCTGGACCAGTACCGCGGCCGTGAGATCAGCCCGGGCCTGGACGTGCAGACCGACGAGCAGCTCGATGCGTTCGTGCGCGAACACGCCGAGACCGCCTTCCACCCTTCGTGCTCGTGCAAGATGGGCACCGACGAGATGGCAGTGGTCGACGGTCAGGGGCGGGTTCACGGGTTGCAGAACCTGCGGGTGGTCGATGCCTCGATCATGCCGATCATCACCACGGGCAACCTCAACGCACCGACGATCATGATCGCCGAGAAAATCGCCGACAAGATCCGTGGCCGCCAGCCACTGCCGCGCAGCACGGCCAAGTACTTCGTGGCAGGCGATGCGCCGGCGCGTGGCAAGCCGATGCGTGAGGTTGGCCCAACAGCGCAATAGTCGAGCCGTCCACAATCCCTCGTGGGAGCGAGCTTGCTCGCGATGACGTCGTGTCAGGCACCGTGTGCATGTCTGATATGACGCCATCGCGGGCAAGCCCGCTCCCACAGGGATGACTACCGCAGGTCCGCATGCACATCACTTCCGCGCTATGATTCGGCCCATTGCCCGTCCGAATCAGCCAGGAGCCTTCGCGCATGTTCGATTTCTCCGCTCAAGTCAAGCAGCGGTTCGCCGCGTTGAAGAGCAGCGCACAGTTCTTCTCCCTGCGTTACGTCAAACAGACCAGCCAGCACCTCTCGGTGCGCAAGAACGTCGCCGAACCGCCGCAACTGAGCAGCGACGAAGGCGCGATGCTGACGGCGCGGGTCAACGGCGTCGAAGCCTACGCCGCCACCAACGACATCTCCCAGCGCGGCCTGCAAGCGGCCCTTGAACGCGCCGAAACCCTTGCGCGCATGCTGGCGCCCCACGCATTGCTCGACCTCAGCGAACAGCCGGTGGCCACCGCTCGCGCCGATTACCTGTCACCCAACCTGGACAGCGCCTTTGCCTCCCTGGGCGACTGCTATGCCCTGCTCGGCAGCGAGTCGGCGGCGGTGCCCAAGGACGAACGACTGGTGAACTGGCAAGTCAGCCTGGGGCTGGAAAACGTCGAGCAGATCTACCTCAACAGCGCCGGTGCCGAACTGCGTCAGGCTCAGCGTTTCGTCTTCCCGGGATTGAGCGTGACCGCCTACGACGGCCAAGACAGCCAGACCCGCAGCCTGGGCCGGGAAAACTTCGGCCAGCAAGGTGGCGCGGAAGTCATCACCTCCTGCGGGATCATCGGCGCGGCGGCCCACGTGGCCGATCAGGCGCTGCAACTGGTGATGGCGCCCAACACACCGACCGGTGCCCGCGACCTGCTGCTGACCCCGGACCAGATGATCCTGCAGATCCACGAATCCATCGGCCACCCCCTGGAACTGGACCGCATCCTGGGCGACGAGCGCAATTACGCAGGCACCAGCTTTGTGAAGGCCAGCGACTTCGGCAGCCTGCAATACGGCTCGAACCTGCTCAACGTGACCTTCGACCCGGAGATTCCCGAACAGCTGGCCAGTTACGCTTTCGACGACGACGGCACTCAGGCCTGCAAGCAGTTCCTGATCCGCAACGGTGTGCTCGAACGCCCGTTGGGCGGTGCGCTGTCGCAATACCGCAGCGGCATGGAAGGTGTCGCCAACAGCCGCGCCTGCAGCTGGAACCGGGCGCCGATCGATCGCATGGCCAACCTCAATATCGAGCCTGGCGACCGTTCCATGGCGCAACTGATCGGCGGCATCGAGCACGGCATTCTGATGAGCACCAACCGCTCCTGGTCGATTGACGATGCGCGCAACAAATTCCAGTTCGGCTGCGAGTGGGGCCAGTTGATCGAGAATGGCGAACTCAAGGGCGTGGTGAAAAACCCGAACTACCGCGCCATCTCGGCGCAGTTCTGGCGCAACCTGAGCGCCGTAGGCGATACCAGCACGTTCAAGGTGCTGGGCACGCCGAACTGCGGCAAGGGCGAGCCCAACCAGGTGGTACGCGTGGGGCACGCCTCGCCTGCGTGCGTGTTCTCCCGTGTCGACGTTTTCGGAGGTGACGCCTGATGTCCCATCAAGATCAGTTCCACCGCCTGGTTGAATGGCTGCGCGGCGCGGTCACACCCACGGAGCGCTTCACCCTCAGCTACAACGCCGAGGCATCGGACTTCATCCGCTTCAACCACGCCAAAGTGCGGCAGGCCGGGCAGGTGCAGCAGGCCAGCGTGTACTTCAAGCTGATCGAGGACGGCCGCCATGCCGACCTGAACCTGACACTGTCGGGCGACAGCGATGTGGATCGCCAACGCCTGAGCGATGCCCTCAAGCAACTGCGCGAAACCCTGCCGCTGCTGCCAGCCGATCCCTATCTGCTGCTCAACGACGACGCCTGGCAAAGCAGCAACGTGCAGGACCTGCCGCTGCCGGACAGCGCCCATGTGGTCGAGCAGATTGCGCAACTGGGCGAAGGCCTGGATCTGGTGGGCATCTACGCCGCCGGGCCGATCTACCGCGGCTTCGCCAGTTCCAGCGGTGCGCGGGGCTGGCATCAGGCGAACAGCTTCAACTTCGACTGGAGCCTGTTCCACGAAAACGGCCAGGCGGTGAAAGCCAATTACGCCGGTCACCAGTGGGATGACGCCGCCTTCAGCAGCCGCTTCGCCCTGGCTCGCGAGCAACTGACCTTCCTCGGCCAGCCAGCGCGCACCCTGGCACCCGGTCAGTACCGCGCCTACCTGGCACCGGCTGCGCTGGAAGAGGTAACCGGCATGCTGTGCTGGGGCGGTTTCTCGGCGCAATCGCTTGCCGACAAGACCAGCCCTTTGCAGCGCCTGTATGACGGTCAGGCCGCGCTCAGCCCGCTGGTGAGCATTGATGAACAGGTCAGCGGTTCACTATCGCCTGCGTTCTCCGGCGAAGGTTATCCGCGCTCGGACCTTGCGCTGGTGGCCGAAGGCGCGGCCCGTGATCGCCTGGTGGACTCGCGCAGCGCCGCCGAATACGGCCTGACCGCCAACGGCGCCGGCTGGGGTGAATCGCCCAGCGCACTGAGCATGAGCGGCGGCTCGCTGGCACTGGACGACGTGCTCAAGGAGTTGGGCACGGGCCTGTACATCAGCAACCTGTGGTACCTGAACTTCTCCGACCGCACCGCCGGGCGCATGACCGGCATGACCCGCTTTGCGACGTTCTGGGTCGAGGACGGCAAGATCAAGGCGCCGGTCAGTACCATGCGTTTCGACGACAGCGTCTACAGCCTGCTGGGCAGCGCACTGGAACAATTGACCACGCAGAGGGAACTCATCCTGTCGACGAGCACCTACAGTCAACGTCAGACAGCCTCGAACCTGCTGCCGGGGGCGCTGGTCAGTCGCCTGACGCTGACGCTGTAGATTCACCACCTAACCCGTAGCAGTCCGGCTTGCCGGCGTCGGGGCACTTGAAATCGCTGACGCCGGCAAGCCGGACTGCTACGGGTTGAAGTTTCAGGCGCCCCATTCCACTCAAAGGACCCAGGACTCACATGCCGACCTCGACGCCGCAACTGGACGCCCGCACCCTGCGCTGGATGCCCTGGGTGATCGCCATCGCGTTTTTCATGCAAAGCCTGGACGGCACGATCCTCAACACCGCGTTGCCGTCCATGGCCCGTTCGCTGTCCGAAGACCCGTTGCGCATGCAGTCGGTCATCATCGCCTACATGCTGACCATCGCCCTGCTGATCCCGGCCTCGGGCTGGATCTCCGACCGCTTCGGGATCAAGCGGATTTTCTTCAGCGCCATCCTCTTGTTCAGTTTCGGCTCGCTGCTTTGCGCGGCGGCCAATTCCCTCGGCATGCTGGTCGCGGCCCGGGTGGTCCAGGGCCTGGGCGGCGCATTGATGATGCCGGTCGGCAGGCTGATCGTGCTGCGCGCCTACCCGCGAACCGAGCTGGTGCGCATCCTCAGTTTCATCACCATGCCTGCCCTGCTCGGCCCCCTGTTGGGCCCGACCGTGGGCGGCTGGTTGGTGGAAATCTTCAGCTGGCACTGGATCTTCCTGATCAACATCCCGGTCGGCATCCTCGGCTGCTTTGCCGTGCGCAAGTTCATCCCGGATTTGCAAGGCGGTGGCCGAACGCCGTTCGATCTGGTGGGGTTCCTGCTGTTCGGCGCGTCGATGGTGCTCATCACCATCGCCCTCGAAGGCCTGGGCGAACTGCACCTGCCGCATCTGCGCGTGGTGATGCTGCTGTTCGGCGGCATGGCGTGCCTGGCGGCCTACTGGCTGCGTGCAGGGCATGTGGAGTCGCCGCTGTTTTCTGCTTCGCTGTTTCGTACCCGCAGTTTTGCGGTGGGCATCATGGGCAACCTGTTCGCCCGGCTGGGCAGCGGCGCGCTGCCGTTCCTGGTGCCGCTGATGCTGCAAGTGGCGCTGGGTTATTCGCCCTCCCATGCCGGGATGAGCATGATTCCGCTGGCATTGGCGGCCATGTTCGCCAAACCGCTGGCGACCCGGGCCATCGAGCGTCTGGGCTATCGCATCGTGCTCACCGGCAACACCCTGCTGCTGGGTGCGCTGCTGGCCAGCATGGCGCTGATCGATGCCGACACGCCTTACTGGGTGATGCTGATTCACCTGGCGTTCCTGGGCGGGGTCAACTCGCTGCAGTTCTCGGCCATGAACGCCGTGACCCTGATCGACCTTGATGACGCCAGTGCCGCCAGCGGCAACAGCCTGCTGTCGGTGGTCGCGCAGTTGTCGCTGAGCCTGGGCGTTGCCTGCGCGGCAGCATTGCTGGGCGGCTTTACCGATGACGTCGCCACCGGAGAGGTCAGCAGCGTGCTGGGCGCGTTCCAGCTGACGTTCCTCTGCGTGGGTGTGCTGGCGATGCTGGCGGCGTCGATCTTCCTGCAACTGTCACCCCGCATGCCGCCGGAAAATCCGCCACGCAAACCACAGACCGAACCTGAGATCGAGGCGTGAGATAGTCCCGCAGATGCAGGCCCTGTGGGAGCGGGCTTGCCCGCGAAGAGGCCGGCACATCCGCAGCAGTTCTGTCGTCGGGACTATCGTCTTCGCGGGCAAGCCCGCTCCCACAGAAGATCATCGGCAGGACCGTCATAGGTGAACAACTCCCACCATTTATCGCCCGCGGCCCCAAGACAGGGGCCGTGACCTGATACACTGCGCGACATTTTGTTTTGCAGGCCACCCTTGTGACTAACACCGCGTTCAACTCATTGCCCCTTTCCGCCGCCATGCTGGCTAACCTGGAGTCCCTTGGTTATGCCCAGATGACGCAGATTCAGGCGCAGAGCCTGCCGGTGATGCTCAAGGGCATGGACCTCATCGCTCAGGCCAAGACCGGCTCGGGCAAGACAGCGGCCTTCGGCATCGGCCTGCTCAATCCGATCAACCCGCGCTATTTCGGCTGCCAGGCCCTGGTGCTGTGCCCGACCCGGGAGCTCGCGGATCAGGTCGCCAAGGAAATCCGTCGTCTGGCCCGCTCCGAAGACAACATCAAGGTGCTGACCCTGTGCGGCGGCGTGCCATTCGGCCCGCAGATCGGCTCGCTGGAGCATGGCGCGCACGTCATCGTCGGCACGCCGGGGCGCATCCAGCAGCACTTGCGCAAAGGCTCGCTGGTGCTCGACGGTCTCAACACCCTGGTGCTGGACGAAGCCGACCGCATGCTCGACATGGGTTTCTACGACGCCATCGAAGACATCATCCAGCAGACCCCCGAGCGCCGTCAGACATTGCTGTTCTCAGCCACGTACCCGGTGGGCATCAAGCAACTGGCGTCCAAGTTCATGCGTGACCCGCAGACCGTCAAGGTCGAGGCGCTGCACGCCGACAGCCAGATCGAGCAGATCTTCTACGAAATCTCTCCGGAGCAGCGCCTGGAAGCGGTGGTCAAGGTCCTCGATCATTTCCGCCCGCAGTCCTGTGTGGCGTTCTGCTTCACCAAGCAGCAGGTTCAGGAAGTGGTCGATCACCTGACCGCCAAGGGCATGTCGGCCGTCGGCCTGCATGGCGATCTCGAGCAGCGTGATCGCGACCAGGTACTGGCGATGTTCGCCAACCGCAGTACTTCGGTGCTGGTGGCGACCGACGTCGCCGCCCGCGGCCTGGACATCGATGCGCTGGACATGGTGCTCAACGTCGAGCTGGCCCGTGACTCGGAAATCCACATTCACCGCGTCGGCCGTACCGGGCGTGCGGGCGAAACCGGGATTGCCGTCAGCCTGGTCGCACCGGGCGAAAGCCAGCGCGCCCGCGCCGTCGAAGAACTGCAGAAAGCCTCGCTGAACTGGCAGCAGATCGACGACCTGACGCGCAAGGAAGGCGGCAAGCTGCTCCCGCCGATGACCACCCTGTGCATCGGTTCGGGCCGCAAGGACAAACTGCGTCCGGGCGACATCCTCGGTGCGCTGACCGGCGAAGCGGGCATCCCCGGCACCCAGGTCGGCAAGATCGCGATCTTCGACTTCCAGGCCTACGTGGCCGTGGAGCGCAGCATCGCCAAACAGGCGCTGGAGCGTCTGAACAACGGCAAGATCAAGGGCAAGTCGTTGCGGGTGCGGATTCTCTAAGATCCTGATAAACCGCGTCGCCCCCATCGCGAATGAATTCGCTCCCACAGACTGACCGCGTTCAACCTGTGGGAGCGAATTCATTCGCGAGACGTATTCACAAACACTGCAAAACTTCAGAACACCCGAGGACACCGCTTTGCCCGTTACTGACGTTGTGATCATCGGCGCCGGCGCCGCCGGTTTGATGTGTGCCTTCACCGCCGCCAATCGTGGCCGCAAGGTGATGCTGATCGATCACGCCAACAAGCCGGGCAAGAAAATCCTCATGTCCGGTGGCGGTCGCTGCAACTTCACCAACATGTACACCGAGCCTGCGAACTTCCTCTCGCAGAACCAGCACTTCTGCAAATCGGCGCTGGCGCGCTACACCCAGTGGGATTTCATCGAACTGGTGGCCAAGCATGGCGTGCCGTACCACGAGAAAAAACTCGGCCAGCTGTTCTGCGACAACAAGTCCAGCGACATCCTCGGCCTGCTGCTCAGCGAGTGTGATGACTCAGGCGTTGCACTGCACATGGACACCTCGGTGCAGACCATCGAGAAAACCGAAGCCGGTTACCTTTTGCAGACCACGCTGGGCGACATCAACTGCCAGTCGCTGGTGATCGCCACCGGCGGGCTGTCGATTCCGACGCTGGGCGCCACCGGTTTCGGCTATCAGGTCGGCAAGCAGTTCGGTCACACCCTGCTGCCGACCCGTGCGGGGCTTGTGCCGTTCACCATCACCGACCAGCTGAAAGAGCTGTGCACCGAGCTGACCGGCACCTCGGTGGATTGCCTGGTAAGCTGCAACGAGATCAGCTTTCGCGAGAACATCCTGTTCACCCACCGCGGCCTGAGCGGCCCGGCGATTTTGCAGATTTCCTCGTTCTGGAATCCGGGTGACGCGGTTGCAATCAACCTGATGCCCGACCACGATGCGCACGCCTGGCTGACCGAACAACAGGCCCAGCGCCCCAACAGCGAACTGAAAACCCTGCTTGGCGAAATCTTCACCAAGAAGATGGCCAACCTGATTGCCGAGCAATGGTTCGTCTCCAAACCGATGAAGCAGTACACCCACGCGGAACTGGCCGACATCGCCGAAAAACTGGCGAGTTGGAAGGTGGTGCCTGCTGGCACCGAGGGCTATCGCACCGCCGAAGTGACGCTGGGCGGCATCGATACCCGTGAAGTGTCATCCAAGACCATGGAATCGCTGAAATCGCCGGGGCTGTATTTCATCGGTGAAGTGCTGGACGTCAGCGGGCACCTGGGCGGGTTCAACTTCCAGTGGGCCTGGGCCTCGGCGTACGCGGCGGCGCAGTTCGTCTGATCCCGGACTTCCAAACGTACCCTCTACCTGTGGGAGCTGGCTTGCCTGCGAAAGCGTCGTCATGGCCGATAAACATGTATCGGATTGACCGACGCCTTCGCGAGCAAGCTCGCTCCCACAGGGTCAGCCTTTCAATCCGAAAGCGTGCACTGGCGGGAATAAATTTTGCTAAGCAGATGTACAGCGTCGGTCAGGCGCTGTACATATCTCTGTGCAGATTGACTCGTGAACAGGCCGTCGGCGTACATGGCATCGAAATCGTGGCGTAACACCTTCCGCCGCCTCTGGGCGCTGGACAAGTTTTCCTACAGCGTGCGGGTATTCATCGCACTCACCGGCAGCATGGCCCTGTGCTGGTACCAGAACGAGATGTCGCTGGTCATCCCGCTGTTTCTGGGGATTATCGCCAGCGCCCTGGCAGAGACCGACGACAGCTGGCAAGGCCGCCTCAACGCGCTGGCCGTGACCCTGGTGTGCTTCAGCATCGCCGCGCTGTCGGTCGAGTTGCTGTTCCCCTACCCCGTGATCTTCATTTGCGCCTTCGCCTTGGCAGCGTTTTGCCTGACCATGCTCGGCGCCCTGGGTGAACGCTACGGCGCCATCGCCTACGCCACCCTGATTCTTTCGGTCTACACCATGATCGGCGTGGACCAGCGCGGTGGCGAGGTGACCGATTTCTGGCACGAGCCGATGCTGCTGGTGGCGGGCGCGGCCTGGTACGGCCTGCTGTCGGTGCTGTGGCAGATGCTGTTTTCCAACCAGCCGGTGCAACAGGCGCTCGCCCGGCTGTTCCGCGAACTGGGGCTGTACCTCAAGCTCAAGTCCGAACTGTTCGAACCCATCCGCACGCTGGACGTCGAGGCCCGGCGCCTGGAGCTGGCCAAGCAGAACGGCAAGGTGGTCGCCGCGCTCAACGTGACCAAGGAAATCATCCTCAACCGGGTCGGCAGCGGCCGCCCCGGCTCCAAGGTCAGCCGCTATCTGAAGCTGTACTTCCTGGCACAGGACATTCACGAGCGCGCCAGTTCCTCGCACTACCCCTACAACTCGCTGGCCGAGGCGTTTTTCCACAGCGACGTGCTGTTCCGCTGCCAGCGCCTGTTGCGCCAGCAGGGCAATGCCTGCCGTGACCTGTCGGTGTCGATCCAGTTGCGTCAGCCCTTCGTCTACGACGACAGCTTCGCCCACGCGCTGGATGATCTGCGTGCGTCTCTGGAGCACCTGCGCATCCAGAGCAACCCGGCCTGGCGCGGCCTGCTGCGCTCGTTGCGGGCGCTGGCCAATAACCTTGGCACCCTGGACCGCTTGCTGAGCGATGCCAGCAACCCCGACGCCCTGGCCGATGCCACTGACAGCAGCCTGCTGGACCGCTCGCCGCGCAACCTCAAGGACGTCTGGACCCGCCTGCGATTGCAGCTCACTCCGACGTCCCTGTTGTTCCGCCACGCCTTGCGCCTGCCGCTGGCGCTGGTGGTCGGCTACATCATGCTGCACCTGATTCACCCCTCCCAGGGTTACTGGATCATCCTGACCACGGTGTTCGTCTGCCAGCCCAGTTATGGCGCCACGCGGCGCAAGCTGGGTCAGCGGATCATCGGTACGGCCATCGGCCTGACGGCGGGCTGGATTCTCTTCGACCTGGTCACCTCACCGATTCTGCAATCGATGTGCGCCGTGCTGGCCGGGGTGGTGTTCTTCGTCAACCGCACCACGCGCTACACCCTGTCGACGGCGGCGATCACGGTGATGATCCTGTTCTGCTTCAATCAGGTGGGCAACAGTTACGGCCTGTTTCTGCCACGCCTGATGGACACCCTGCTGGGCAGCCTGATCGCAGGTCTTGCCGTGTTCCTGTTCCTGCCGGACTGGCAAGGTCGGCGCCTGAACAAGGTGCTGGCCAATACGCTGACCTGCAACAGCATTTACCTGCGCCAGATCATGCAGCAATACGCCCGCGGCAAGAGCGACGACCTCGCCTATCGCCTGGCCCGGCGCAACGCCCACAACGCCGACGCCGCGCTGTCGACCACCCTGGCCAACATGCTGATGGAGCCTGGACACTTTCGCAAAGAGGCGGATGTCGGGTTTCGGTTCCTGGTGCTTTCCCACACCCTGCTCAGCTACCTCTCAGGCCTGGGCGCGCATCGGGGCACCGAGCTTCCGGACGAGGTGCGCGAGCAATTGATCGAGGGCGCCGGCCAACATCTGGCAGCGAGCATCGACGAAATCGCCCAGAGCCTGGCCAGCCGTGAAGCCGTGGCGGTGCAGAGCGACGCCGAGGAGGCATTGGCAGTAGACCTCGAGCAGATGCCCGAGGAGATCGACGAAGGTCAGCGCCTTGTGCAGACCCAGCTTGCGCTGATCTGCCGCCAGCTCGGGCCGCTGCGGACCCTGGCCGCGCACCTTATCAAGGACCCGGCCAAAGAGCCGCAGATCACAGACCGTGCAGCTTGAGCAGCTTGTCGTAGCTGCCGTCAGCCTTCATCGCGGCGATCGCCTTGTCGAAGTCGGCCACGATCTTGTCGTGGCCAGGGGTTTTCAGGCTGACGAGGATGTACAGGCTGTTTTCGCTCAGTGAACGCGGCAGGAATTCGACATTGTTGCGCACCTCATCGGGCTCGCGCCCTAGCGCCACCTTTGCCGCGTATTCGTCTTCCACGGTCAGTTCAACCCGCCCGGCCGCCAGCATGCGCACCGCGGTCGAGAAGCTTGCCACCGGTATTTTTTTCAGATTGCTGTCGTTATCGAACGCCGGCGAGTAGGCATAGCTGCGTACCACCGCGATGGAATACGGGTGCAGTTGGGTCAGGTCTTGATAATCGACGGTCGATTCCTTGCGCTTGAGAAAGCGCAGGCGGTTGACCAGATACTCCTGTGAAAACTCGCCGATCTGCGTGCGATCTTCGCTGTACCAGGCATTGATCAAGACGTCATAGCGGCCCTCGCCCACGCCATGTATCGCCCGCGCCCACGGCACCTGTTCATATTCGGTGGCGTAACCGGCGCGGCCCAGTGCGGTGCGAATCAAGTCGGTCGATAGCCCGTCGTTGAGCAGCGACACATCGGCGTAAGGCGCCCAGGCGTCGCCCACCAGGCGAAGTGTCTGCGCCGCCGCGCCATGGGCGATCAGCAGCATTCCCAGCAGCACCACGGCTCGCACCAAACGCAACATGCTCAGAATCCTTCAGGCAACGAATGGCAATTGGCCTTCATTGAAGACCTGTTTGGTCGATTTCACAACTCACAAGAACATGAAGTTTGTGCGGTGGTTCAAGGTTTGCGATCACGATCCTTCAGCAGGATCAAAACCATGGGTTTGGGGTTGGCGCATTAAGCGTTTAGTATCCGGCATGGACTTTTTTTCGTGAGCCGGCTTCATGTCTATCAACTGGATTTGCAAACACCATACCGCCCTGACCAAAGAGCAGTTGTACGCCATTTTGCAGCTGCGCGCGCAGGTGTTCGTGGTGGAACAGAAATGTTGGTATCAGGACGTCGACGGCCAGGACCTGGTGGGCGACACCCGTCACCTGATGGCATGGCAAGGCGAGGAGCTTGTGGCGTACCTGCGCCTGCTCGACCCGATCCAGCAGGACGGTGACGTGACCATTGGCCGGGTCGTGACTGCCCCATCAATGCGCAACAAGGGCATGGGCCATGAACTGATGGTGCAGGCGCTGGAGCACTCCGAACGCAACTGGCCCGACCAGCCGATCTACCTCTCGGCTCAAGCTCACCTGCAAGGCTACTACAGCCGCTACGGCTTCAATCCGGCGGGCGATGTATACGTCGAGGACGGCATCCCGCACATCGGCATGCGCCGCGATCTGGACTGAGTCAGGGATACCCCAGCATCGACTTGATCTGCGAAAGGTTCGCGTCGATCCACTGCCGATTGATCGCGCCCCAGTCGCGGATCCGGTAGCTGCCCGCGTGGTTGCGCGCGCCGTCCTGTTGCTCGAAGTCGCACACGATATCCAGATCCGCCAGCGCCGCGATGGTGTCCTGGGCGGTACGCCGCGGCATGCCGGTGACGTCGGTCAGGGCCGGAACGCTGCTGGCGATTTCGCTGTCGATCAGATACGCCACGTACAGGCGCCGGTAGAAACTGCTCTTGGTCTTGCTGACATCCATCGTCAGGTCCTTGTGGATGAAGGGTGCGGCAATCCTCTCACCAAATCCGGCAACAACCAACGCCCCGTAGCAGTCCGGCTTGCCGACGACGGCGGTGGATCAATCACATAAATGGTGACTGGCAGACCGCGGTCGCCGGCAAGCCGGACTGCTACGGAGAGCGAGAGCGTCAGCCCTGCATGTCCCGCCACGTCAGGTACACGCGCAGGTCGAACTCCAACTGGTGATACCCAGGCTGCATGTACTCGCACAGCTTGTAGAACGCCTTGTTGTGGTCGCTCTCTTTGAAATGCGCCAGTTCATGCACCACGATCATCTTCAGAAACTCCGGTGCCGCCTCCTTGAACAAGGACGCCACACGAATCTCCTTCTTGGCCTTGAGCTTGCCGCCCTGTACCCGCGACACGGTGGTGTGCAGCCCTAGCGCACGGTGCGTGAGGTCCAGGCGGTTGTCGAACAAGACCTTGTCGATGGTCGGCGCATTGCGCAGGTGCTCCTGCTTGAGGGCCAGGGCGTAGGCGTACAGCGCCTTGTCGCTCTGTACGTCGTGGCGTCCCGGATAGCGCTGCTGCAGATAAGCACCCAGCTTGTCCTGGGCGATGAGTTGACGAACCTGATCCTGCAGCGAAGCCGGGTAGGCCTGCAGGTACTTGAGTGGCGTGACGGCGGTAACGGTCATGGTGAGGTCAATGAACGGGAGAGGCGCCAGTCTACCGCTTCAGTCACGGCCGAGCAGCGGGTCTTTACCCGGCAGTACGGTCGGCTCGACAAAACGCAGCGCGTCGTCCGGCGTCTGCGGGTGCGCCAGCAGGAACCCCTGGATGATCTGGCAACCATTTTCGACCAGCCACTGATACTGCTCAAGCGTCTCGACGCCCTCGGCAATCACTTCGATATTGAGCAACCGGCACATGTCGATGATGCTGCGCGCCACCGCCAGATCCCGTGGCGAACTCATCATGCCGCCGATGAAGTGCCGGTCGATCTTGAGCGTATCCAGGTCCAGGTTGCGCAAGTGCGCCAGGGAGCTGTCGCCGGCGCCGAAATCATCCAGCGATACCCGCACGCCGATGTCGTGCAGCTGTTGCAGCTGTTTGCGGCTGTGAACCAGGTTGTGCACCAGGGACGGCTCAGTGATCTCGACCTCCAGTTGCCGAGGCTTGAGACCGTGCAAATGAATGGCGCGAGAGAGCTCTGCGGCGAGATTAGGCATGCTGAACTGAGCAGGACTGACACTGACACTCATCACCAGATCGTCCGGGAATACGTCCTGCCAGCGTTTGCGTTGAGCAGCACCCTGCTCGAAGATCCAGCCGCCGAGTTTGTTGATCAGGCGCGTCTCTTCCAGGAGCGGAATGAACAGGCTTGAAGGCACATCACCGGCATCGGGGTGGTTCCAGCGCAACAGCGCCTCGAAGCCGCGGGTACGCCCGGTGACCACGTTGATCTGAGGCTGATAGACGATGGAAAAATCCTTGCCCTCGATGGCCGTGCGCACGCTTTCTTCAAGCATCAGGCGCGAGCGTGCGCGACCGTTCATGTACTGGTCATAGAAGCGGTATTGCTGGCGCCCCGCGCGCTTGGCCTCGTACATGGCGATGTCGGCAGACCGCAGCAGGCCATCCAGGTTGGTGCCGCAATCGGGGTACACCGCGATACCGATGCTGGCGCCCAGGGTCGCCTCGATCCCGTCGACGTGACGCCGGGCCGAAACGCGCTCGATGAGTTTTTCCGCGACCTTGGCCGCGTGCTCCGGGAAGTCCAGCCCGTCGATGACCACCACGAACTCGTCACCGCCCATGCGCGCCAGCACGTCGTAAGGGCGCAAGCATTCCTTGAGCTGTTCGGCGACCCAGATCAGCACCTGATCCCCGGCGTCGTGACCCAGCGAATCATTGACGTGTTTGAAGCCGTCCAGGTCCAGATAGAGCACCACCAGGTATTTCCCGGCGTGCTCATTGCGCGCCAGCATGCCTTCGACGGTCTGGTAGAAGCCCCGGCGATTGAGCAGCCCGGTCAACGAATCGGTCACCGCCTGATGTTCGAGTTGGCGGTACAGATCGCGCACCACGGACATGTCGAGCACGCTGAGTACCATGGCCTTCTGCTCTTCCGGCAGCGGGGCACACGACAGCGCAACCGGCACCTGCCGGCCTTCGGGGGTGCGCAGGATGGCATCGTGCACGCGGTAGGTGTCGGCCCGGCGATAGTGATGATAGAACCCCGAGTCCATCCATTCGCTGACATAAGGCTCTTGCAGATAGCCGCACAGCGAAGTGCCACGCAATTCGCCGTCGGTCATGCCCAGCAGTCGGCAGATAGCCGGGTTGGCAAAACTGATGTTGCCGTCCTCACTGACCACCAGGATGCCCTCGGCGACATTGGCCAGCACCGAGGCGTTGAATGCCCTGGCCGACTCAAGCTCGCGGCTGAGCTTCTGCAGGGCACGGCGACTCTGCTGATGCTCAAGCAGCGCCTGGACCTTGGGTTTGAGGACATTGGGGTCGAACGGTTTGAACAGGTAGTCCACCGCACCGCTGGCGTAGCCCTTGTGCACCGCATCGCGTGACTGCTCATTGGCGGTCAGGAAGATGATCGGGGTCAGCCGGGTTCTCTGGCTCCCTCGCATCAGGCGCGCGACCTCGAAGCCGTCCATTTCGGGCATTTGCACATCGAGCAATACGATGTCCACGTCGACATCCAGGAGCAGGCCCAAGGCTTCCATTCCCGAACTCGCTGTGACGATTTCCCAGTCCTGTCGTTGCAGTACAGCACGCATCGTGACCAGGTTTTCCGGATAGTCATCGACTACCAACAGGACTGATTTGCCATTAGGTGGCTGGGATTGCACGCATTCCATGCTGCTACTCATTTCACGTTACTGCCTAGTGAAAGGGCTCCGCCCGTGGTTCGGATGGCCTTTACTCTAGCCTCGAATGGAGAAAAGAGAAGTCGAGCCACCGTTGTGCCATCTCTAAATACTACACCAGCCGACTAACGGTATCCCCTTCAATAGCCCCACCCAAACGGATAGAACACGAAAATACCGGCCATTTGACTGTATCCGTTCGACGGATTCACGTTAACAAATCCACCCCCCATACGTATAAGGAGCACCCCTGAAACCCTTGCGCCAGACGCGTTTGCTGGCAATGAGACATATCGGACAGCATAGACAATGATTGATCTGGGATCGTGGAATCTGAGTATTCCAGTGGGCTCGCCCCCCACCACCATCGAAACGAAGAAACTGCTCCAGGGATACGACGACAAATATTTCAAATCCGGCTCGTCGAACGTTACCTTCTGGGCTCCCGTCACCGGTGCCAAGACCGCCAACGCGATTTATCCGCGCACAGAACTGCGCGAGACCTTTTCCGACGGTACCTTGCGCAACTGGTATTACACCGACGCCGACAATTTCCTCAATGCCAAGCTCAAGGTGCTGCAAGTGCCCTCGTCCGGGCGCGTAGTGATCGGCCAGATTCATGTGTATGAAAGCACCCAGCCGCTGCTGAAGGTCGAATACCAGTACCGCGACGCTACCAAGGACGGCGCCATCGTGGCCAAGGTCAGATTTCATCCCACCGACAAGAAAGCGCGGATTTTCACCGTGGCAGAGCGCATCCCCCTCAATGAAACCTTCAATTACGAAATCCACCTGAACAAGGCCGGCCTGTTGACCGTCAAGGCCGCGAACATGGCCTGGTACGACCGCCTGAGCGCCACCTGGAGCAAGGAGCAGCTGTATTTCAAGGCCGGCGTGTACACCCAGGACAACACCGGTTACACCAGCGAAGGCGGCAAGACGATGTTTTTCAACCTGGATATCGATCACCGCAAATCCTGAAAACACCTCCTTACCTGTAGGCGTGAGCTTGCTCGCGATTGCGATCTGTCTGTGACGTATTCGTCGCCTGACATCCCCCATCGCGAGCACGCTCACTCCTACAGGAGGGTGTAAGACACAAAAAAGCCCGCGCTTCTTGCGAGGCGCGGGCTTTCTTTTATAAGCAGGCGTTTTACGCCGCCTTGTACTCTTTCTCAGCTGCTTCAAACCGCGCCTGCATACCTGGCGTCGGCCCTTTGCCCATCAGGCTGAACACCACGATGGCGATACTGGCGAAGATGAAGCCCGGAATGATTTCGTACAGCCCCAGCAGTTCGAAATGCTTCCACAGCACCACGGTGATCGCCCCCACCAGGATGCCCGCCAGCGCACCGTTGCGGGTCATGCCTTTCCAGATCACGGAAATCAGCACCACCGGCCCGAACGCCGCACCGAAGCCGGCCCAGGCGTAGCTCACCAGGCCCAGCACGCGGTTTTCCGGATTGGCGGCCAGCGCAATGGCGATCAGCGCCACCAGCAACACCATCGCCCGGCCGACCCAGACCAGTTCGAGCTGCGAAGCACCCTTGCGCAGGAAGGCCTTGTAGAAGTCCTCGGTCAGGGCACTGGAGCACACCAGCAACTGGCAGCTCAGGGTGCTCATGACCGCCGCCAGGATGGCCGAGAGCAACACGCCGGCGATCCACGGGTTGAACAGGATCTTCGCCAGCTCGATGAACACCCGCTCGTGGTTTTCGGTCACAGGGGCGGCCAAATCAGGATGCGCAGAGAAGTAGGCGATACCAAAGAAACCCACCGCCACGGTGCCGCCCAGGCACAGGATCATCCAGGTCATGGAGATGCGGCGGGCATTGGCAATCGATTTGACCGAATCAGCCGCCATGAACCGCGCAAGAATGTGCGGCTGGCCGAAATAGCCCAAGCCCCAGCCCATCAGCGAAATGATGCCGATGAAAGTGGTGTTCTTGAGCATGTCGAAGTTGGTCGGATCCTTCGCTTCGATGGCCAGGAAGGTGGTGTCGACGCCGCCAGTGGCCAGCAACACGATGATCGGCGTGAGAATCAGCGCGAAGATCATCAGGGTGGCCTGTACGGTATCCGTCCAGCTTACGGCCAGGAAACCGCCGATGAAGGTGTAGGCAATGGTCGCCGCAGCACCCGCCCACAGGGCCGACTCGTAGGACATCCCGAAGGTGCTTTCGAACAGGCGCGCGCCTGCGACGATGCCCGAGGCGCAGTAAATGGTGAAGAACACCAGAATCACGATCGCCGAAATCACCCGCAACAAGCCGCTGTTGTCTTCGAAACGGCTGGAAAAATAATCCGGCAGCGTCAGGGCGTCCCCATTGTGCTCGGTCTGCACCCGCAGGCGCCCTGCAACGAACAGCCAGTTCAGGTAGGCACCGACGATCAGGCCGATGGCGATCCAGCTTTCCGACAGGCCGGACATGTAGATCGCGCCCGGCAAGCCCATGAGCAGCCAGCCACTCATGTCCGAGGCACCCGCCGACAGTGCGGTGACGACGCTGCCCAGGCTGCGTCCGCCGAGGATGTAGTCCGACAGGTTATTGGTGGATCGATAGGCCATCAGTCCGATCAGGACCATCGCCGCGATGTAGATCACAAAAGTGATCAAGGTAGGGTTACTGACGCTCATTGTGTGTCCATGCTTTCTATTTTTATGGCAGGAGCAACGGGTTGCACCAAGGGCGCGCATGCTAGACAGAATGGCAATCAAGGCGCAACCCAAAGCCGATAATCAGTTGCACCTAAACGGACTAAAAATGTAACTGACTGGTTTTACTGGCCTTTCACCTGTGCACAATCACGCTCAAAAGTGCCCGAAAACACGAGGCCATCGCCCCACTTCGGGGCACACACAGCACTTTCTGAAATATTCGGAAAAAACAGGTTGCACCCGGTTGCACCCCACCCGTTGCACAGATAATCTTGGCTGCAACGATAGCCACGCGAACAGTGGCTCTTATGAGGATAAGAAATGGCCACCACCACTCTGGGCGTCAAACTCGACGACCCGACTCGCGAGCGTTTGAAAGCAGCTGCGCACTCCATCGACCGGACGCCGCACTGGCTCATCAAGCAGGCAATCTTCAATTACCTGGAAAAGCTCGAGAGTGGTGCAACCCTCAACGACCTCAACGGCCTGACCGGCAAAGATTCAGACGATCAGGGCGACCTGCCAGCCGACAATGGCCACCAGGCGTTCCTCGAATTCGCCGAGAGCATCCTGCCGCAGTCGGTGCTGCGCGCCGCGATCACCTCCGCCTACCGCCGCCCGGAACCTGAAGTGGTGCCGATGCTGCTGGAACAGGCTCGTCTCGCCCAGCCGATGGCCGAGGCCACCCACAAGCTGGCCGCCTCGATTGCCGAAAAACTGCGCAACCAGAAGAGCGCCGGTGGCCGTGCCGGCATCGTGCAAGGTCTGTTGCAGGAGTTCTCGCTGTCGTCCCAGGAAGGCGTGGCGCTGATGTGCCTGGCCGAAGCGCTGCTGCGCATCCCGGACAAAGGCACCCGCGATGCCCTGATCCGCGACAAGATCAGCACCGGCAACTGGCAGCCGCACCTGGGCAACAGCCCGTCGCTGTTCGTCAACGCCGCCACCTGGGGCCTGCTGCTGACCGGCAAACTGGTCAGCACCCATAACGAAGCGGGCCTCACTTCTTCGCTGAGCCGCATCATCGGCAAGTCTGGCGAGCCGATGATCCGTAAGGGCGTCGACATGGCCATGCGCCTGATGGGCGAGCAGTTCGTCACCGGTGAAACCATTGCCGAAGCGCTGGCCAACGCCAGCAAGTTCGAATCCAAAGGTTTCCGCTATTCCTATGACATGCTCGGTGAAGCCGCACTGACCGAGCACGACGCCCAGAAATACCTGGCCTCGTACGAACAAGCCATCCACTCGATCGGCAAAGCTTCCCACGGCCGTGGGATCTACGAAGGTCCGGGCATTTCCATCAAGCTGTCGGCACTGCACCCGCGCTACAGCCGCGCCCAGTACGAACGCGTGATGGAAGAGCTGTACCCGCGCCTGCTGTCGCTGACCCTGCTGGCCAAGCAGTACGACATCGGCCTGAACATTGACGCCGAAGAGGCCGACCGCCTTGAGCTGTCGCTGGACCTGCTCGAGCGCCTGTGCTTCGAGCCGCAACTGGCGGGCTGGAACGGCATCGGCTTTGTGATCCAGGCCTACCAGAAGCGCTGCCCGTACGTGATCGACTACGTCATCGACCTGGCTCGTCGCAGCCGTCATCGCCTGATGATTCGCCTGGTGAAGGGCGCCTACTGGGACAGCGAGATCAAGCGCGCTCAGGTCGAAGGCCTGGAAGGCTATCCGGTCTACACCCGCAAGGTGTACACCGACGTTTCCTACATCGCCTGTGCACGCAAACTGCTGTCGGTGCCGGAAGTCATCTATCCGCAGTTCGCTACCCACAACGCTCACACGCTGTCGGCGATCTACCACATTGCCGGTCAGAACTATTACCCCGGCCAGTACGAATTCCAGTGCCTCCACGGCATGGGCGAGCCTTTGTACGAGCAGGTTGTAGGTAAAGTCGCCGACGGCAAACTGAACCGTCCGTGCCGCGTGTACGCTCCGGTCGGCACCCACGAAACGCTGCTGGCGTATCTGGTGCGTCGCCTGCTGGAAAACGGCGCCAACACCTCCTTCGTCAACCGCATCGCCGACCAGTCGATTTCCATTCAGGAACTGGTGGCCGATCCGGTGTCCAGCATCGAGCGCATGGCCACCCAGGAAGGCGGCTTCGGCTTGCCGCACCCGCGCATTCCTTTGCCGCGTGACCTTTATGGCAGCGAGCGCGCCAACTCGGCGGGCATCGACATGGCCAACGAACACCGCCTGGCGTCGCTGTCCTCGGCCCTGCTGGCCACCGCCCACAACGACTGGAAAGCCCTGCCGATGCTGGCGCACCCGGCGAGCGCCGGCGCTGAAACTCCGGTGCTGAACCCGTCCGACCTGCGTGATGTGGTCGGTCACGTGCAGGAAGCCAGCCTTGAAGACGTCGACAATGCCCTGCTTGGCGCGCTGAGTGCCGGTCCAATCTGGCAGGCCACGCCGCCTGCCGAACGCGCCGCGATTCTGGAGCGTGCCGCCGACCTGATGGAAGCCGACATCCAGCCGCTGATGGGCCTGCTGGCCCGCGAAGCCGGCAAGACCTACGCCAACGCCATCGCCGAAGTACGCGAAGCCGTGGACTTCCTGCGTTACTACGCCGTGCAGGCGCGCAACGATTTCAGCAACGACGCCCATCGCCCGCTGGGCCCTGTGGTGTGCATCAGCCCGTGGAACTTCCCCCTGGCGATCTTCAGTGGCCAAGTGGCTGCGGCGCTGGCTGCGGGCAACCCGGTCCTGGCCAAGCCAGCCGAACAGACCCCGTTGGTCGCTGCGCAGGCCGTGCGCTTCCTGCTCGAAGCCGGTATCCCTGAAGGCGTGGTGCAACTGTTGCCGGGCCGTGGCGAAACCGTCGGTGCGCGCCTGGTCGGCGATGATCGCGTCAAGGGCGTGATGTTCACTGGTTCCACCGAAGTCGCCCGCCTGCTGCAACGCAACATCGCCGGTCGCCTGGATTCCCAGGGCCGTCCGATTCCGCTGATCGCTGAAACCGGTGGCCAGAACGCAATGATCGTCGACTCCTCGGCGCTCACCGAACAGGTGGTCATCGACGTGGTGTCCTCGGCGTTCGACAGCGCCGGTCAGCGCTGCTCGGCCCTGCGCGTACTGTGCTTGCAGGAAGATTCCGCCGACCGCGTCATCGAAATGCTCAAGGGCGCCATGGCCGAAAGCCGCCTGGGTAACCCTGAGCGCCTGTCCGTGGACATCGGCCCGGTGATCGACGCCGAAGCCAAGGCAGGCATCGAGAAACACATTCAGGCCATGCGCGACAAAGGCCGTAACGTTTATCAGGTCGCCATTGCCGACAGCGACGAGATCAAGCGCGGCACCTTCGTGATGCCGACCCTGATCGAGCTGGAAAGCTTCGACGAGCTACAGCGTGAAATCTTCGGCCCGGTCCTGCACGTGGTGCGCTACAAGCGCAAGGAACTGGATCAGTTGATCGCGCAGATCAACGCTTCGGGCTACGGCCTGACGCTGGGTGTGCACACCCGTATCGACGAGACAATCGCCAAGGTGATCGACTCGGTGAACGCGGGCAACATGTACGTCAACCGCAACATCGTTGGCGCCGTGGTCGGGGTGCAACCGTTTGGTGGTGAAGGCCTGTCGGGGACTGGCCCGAAAGCCGGTGGCCCGCTGTACCTGTACCGCCTGCTGTCGACGCGTCCTGCCGATGCGGTGCAGAAATCCTTCGCGCTGCGTGATGCGGGGACTACACCGGACACCCGCATGCGCGACACACTGCTCAAGCCACTGACCGCACTCCAGGCCTGGGCTGGAAGCCAGCAATTGACGGATCTGGAAGCGGTTATTGCGCAGTTCGCCGAGCAATCGCAAAGCGGCGTCACCCGCCAGTTGGCTGGCCCGACCGGCGAGCGCAACAGCTACAGCATCCTGCCCCGCGAGCACGTGCTGTGCCTGGCGGAAGATGAAGCCGATCTGCTGACGCAACTGGCTGCGGTCCTGGCAGTTGGCAGTACCGCCATCGTGCCGGACAACGAGCTGAGCAAGCCGCTGTTCAAACGCCTGCCAAAAGAAGTCCAGGCACGCATCAAGCTGGTAGGCGACTGGAACAAGGACGACGTGCTGATCGAAGCCGTCCTGCACCACGGCGACTCCGACCAGTTGCGCGTCATCTGCGAACAAGTCGCCCAGCGCAGCGGCGCCATTGTTGGCGTGCACGGCTTGTCCAAAGGCGAAACCAACATTGCGCTGGAACGCCTGGTGATCGAACGCGCACTGAGCGTGAACACCGCAGCTGCGGGTGGTAACGCAAGCCTGATGACGATTGGGTAATCCCCCGGATAACCCAATAACACCGTAGCAGTCCGGCTTGCCGGCGACAGCGCACCCAAGATCGCTGTCGCCGGCAAGCCGGACTTCTACGTGCCGGGCGGGTCAAAAACCGCCACTTCCTGCAACACATTCCCGCGTTTGTAGCCCCTTTCTTACAGCCTTCTCCCTTTCTTGTGCAGGACATTTCCTAGAAACTCTCAGCCGCTTGTGCCGTGGGGTTTCGATCTCTAGGCTGCGTCCGTCGCTGGGAGTCAGCGGCCGGGTTTAGCAGCCTGATTGAGAACATCACTGCCTTTATGGCGGCTTTGCACGGGGCATCTTCGGATGCGCCGGGTTGCTCTCTACCGGTCTGCTAACCCGTGTCAAAGCCGCCGTGGACCGCTCGCTAAACACCCTCCCACCCCGATAGCCATCTGTGAACCCAAACCTGTGGGAGCGAATTCATTCGCGATGGGGCAGTAGGGACGACACATCTCTATCGCCTGACCGACTTTTCGCGAATGAATTCGCTCCCACAGGCTGATCTAGCGCCAGCCAGGCCATAAGGAAGAGCTATCGCTCAATGACACCCACCCGTTCTACCCCCCCATCACCCAAATCAATCTTGCTACCCACCCCGCCCTCACCCTCCTAGACTCGGCAGCACTTCAATAAAAGGTACGCCGCCATGTCCGAGACGCTGCTCAGTTCCCGCAATCTGGCTTTCGAGCTGTATGAAGTGCTGGACGCCGAGGCGTTGACCGGGCGGGAGCGTTTTGCCGAGCACAGTCGGGAGACGTTCGATGCGGCGATCTCGACGGCGCGGACCATTGCCGAGAAGTTCTTTGCCCCGCATAACCGCAAGAACGATGAAAACGAGCCGCGCTACGAGAACGGCGAAGCGGTTTTGATTCCTGAGGTCAAGCCTGCGGTGGATGCGTTTCTCGAGGCGGGTTTTCTCAATGCTGCTCGCGGTTTCGAAGACGGCGGCATGCAGCTACCGACGCTGCTGTCCCAGGCGTGCTTTGCGCATTTTCAGGCGGCTAACGCAGCTTCCGCGTCCTACCCTTTCCTGACCATGGGCGCGGCCAACCTGATCGAGAATTTCGGCAGCGAGGAACAAAAGCGCCGCTTTCTACAACCAATGATCGAAGGTCGGTTCTTCGGCACTATGGCCCTGACCGAACCCCACGCAGGCTCGTCCCTGTCGGACATCCGTACCCGCGCCGAACCTGCGGCAGACGGCTCCTATCGCCTGCGCGGCAACAAGATCTTTATCTCGGGCGGCGACCATCCGCTGTCGGAAAACATCGTCCATCTGGTGCTGGCCAAACTGCCGGACGCGCCGGCCGGGGTGAAGGGGATTTCGCTGTTCATCGTGCCGAAGTACCTGGTCAACGACGACAGCAGCCTGGGCCCGCGCAATGATGTGTTGCTGGCTGGGCTTTTCCACAAGATGGGCTGGCGCGGCACCACGTCCACCGCGCTGAATTTCGGCGACAACGGCAACTGCACAGGCTACTTGATCGGCAAACCGCATCAGGGCCTGAGCTACATGTTCCAGATGATGAACGAGGCGCGGATCGGCGTCGGCATGGGCGCGGTAATGCTCGGCTATGCCGGTTACCTGTACTCGCTGGACTACGCCCGCGAGCGTCCGCAAGGGCGGCTGCCTGAGAGCAAGACCCCGGACAGCGCGCAGGTTTCAATCATTCAGCACGCTGACGTCAAACGCATGCTGCTGACCCAGAAAGCCTATGTCGAAGGCGCGTTCGATCTGGGCCTGTATGCGGCGCGGCTGTTTGACGACACGCAAACCGGTGAAACCCCGGAGCAGCGCACCCCGGCCCATGAATTGCTGGATCTGCTCACGCCCATCGTCAAATCATGGCCCTCGGAGTTTTGCCTCAAGGCCAACGAACTGGCGATCCAGATCCTCGGCGGCCACGGCTACACCCGCGAGTACCCGGTGGAACAGTATTACCGTGACAATCGCCTGAACCCGATCCACGAAGGCACCCACGGCATTCAGTCGCTGGATCTGCTGGGGCGCAAGCTGGCGCAGAACGGCGGCGCCGGCCTCAAACAACTGGTGCGCCTGATTGCAGACACCTGTGAGCGTGCGCAGCAGCACCAGAACCTCGACCCGTTGCGTGAGCCGCTGGAAAAGATCGTAGCCAACCTGCAAGTGGTCACCCTGGCACTGCTGACTGACATGGCGCAAGGCAAGGTCACGGGCACCCTCGCCAACTCCGCGCTGTATCTTAAGGCCTTCGGCCATACCGTGATCGGCTGGCGCTGGCTGGAGCAGGCGATTCGCGCCCAGGAAGGCTTGAATGCAGGCAACGAAGCAGACGCCGACTTCTACCGGGGCAAACTGCAAGCGGCGCGGTTTTTCCTGACGTGGGAAGTGCCCGCCTGCCATCACGAGCTCTCGATTCTGCAAGCCCGTGACGACGTCTGCCTCTCAATGCCGGAGAGCGGTTTCTGACCCTGCCCTAAGGCTTGAGAGGAAAGAATCTGTCCATCAGCCCCTTCGCGTCGGGCCCTAGCCTGGCGGCATAGTGCTCCCGGCTGAAAGGCAGGCCGGTGCGCATGTCATAGACCGCACCCGCCACTCGCTCGGGAGTGATCTGTTTGAGCTTCACATTCACAAAGCGACAGCGGTTGCCGGCCACTTCCTGGATACGCTGGATTTCGAAGTAGTTGCCGGGCACGAACACCGACTCGACTTCCTCAGGGCTGACAGAAAAGGGACTGATGGGCGTGGCGCTGAGGTATTGCCGTTCAGGCAGCTCGAAGACCACCGAGGTATCGTCGAAGGTAATGCTGCCATGAAAGGTGTCCGAAGCGGCGCCGCCCTGGCTGCTGGAAAATACCCGGGCGATGTACGGATTCTCACTGAAGGAAGTGATGTCGGTGTTGACCAGCACATCGCCGGGCTTGAACCTGCCGTCGCGAAACGCCTGGCCTGACGTTCCTCGTTGACCGCTGCCGCCTCGATAGAGCGCCACATCGTTGTTGGGCGCGATCTCGGAAAGATCCTCCACCAGACGACTGAGCGCGCCGATCTGATCCCGCCCCATGCGCATCCCGGTGCGCAGGAAAATGTTGTAGGCGTCTTCATCCTGGGTGTATCGAGGAATCACCCCGCCATGCCAGTCGTTCCCGGCCCTGAACACTCGGTGTATCTCGCCACTGCGATCCATCACAACGCTCTCGCCGTCAGTGTCGGCAACGAGTATCTGCCAGTGTTCGGCATCGTAAACATCGATCACCGACGCCTGGCGCTGGTTACCCAGTGCCGACAAGCGCTGTTCTTCGGGCAGGTTGAACTGCATGTAGACGTCCCAGAAATCAGAGGAGACCGTCTCGAAAGGTCGAGCTACGGCGCGGACGGCGTCCCCCGCATGCGCGGCACCTTCCATCCCGCCTTTCAGGCCGGGCGCTGCGACCAGCTCCCATTGGTCTGCGTCGTTCAAGCGCACCAATTGTGCGCCGCGAAATGAAAACGGCTCCTGCGGGCTGACGATGTACCAGAGGTTCAAATCCTCGACGTGCTGCACCCGAAAGGGTCGGCCGTTCAGGCGGATCCAGGTATCTCCGTTATCCATCACGTGAACGCCACGATAGCGGCTGTCACGGGGATCAGCAGGGGCGTCCTCCAGAAGGGCGTCACCTTCCAGACTATCGAGCGACACGAGCTGATCCTCAACCCCAACCTCAACCTCAACCTCAACCGGCAGCGCCGAAACCGGCCGACGCAAGTCTGTCAGCAGCGGCAGGTTGAGGAGCAGATAAACCGAATTGAGGATGGCCCCCACCACGCCCGCCTTGCGTAATCGCGGCGTGCGTCCATTGACCGCCTGGTCGATGTTCAGTCCGACACTCGCGATCCCCGCCCCCACCATGCTCAAGGCCAAGGGCCAGCCGATAGGTGCGAATGCACCAAAGACCTGGATGAACGCGCCCAGATAGCCAATCCACATTTGCTTGCGCAGGCTGGCATTGCTGGTCAGCTGTTGGTGCACGTCCTCACGCATTTCCTGGCGGGCACGGTCGCGCAGCTGCGAGAACACATCCGTCGACACAGTGGGCGCGACGCGCTGCTGATCCAGCGCCCGATCTCCCAGTCCCGAGAGCATTGTCGCAAACGACGCCCGGCCCGCTTCATCGCGCATGAAACGTGACACCAGCGCCGCCTTCGCTGTCGGGTCGGCCAGTTGCGCCTTCACCCATCGGGCCAGGGCGAGATCATCGTTGAAGCACACAAATGCCGGCTGTTCGTCGGGGCAGTACAAGATCCTTTGCCCTTGTCGAGTACTGATACACAGCGTGTTGCGTGACGGTTTTCCGGCAAGCTCGAACAACCGGATCGACACCCCGTCCGCAGCGGAGGTGCCGGCTTGTAGCATCGCCATTGTCACGTGACTGTCCGTTCCACCGGTTACCGCCATCAAGACCGTCTGGAAATCTTGCGGTGTCATTTGCCGGTGACTGAGCGCCAGCCCCGCGCATGATAACAGCCGGGTCTTGGCGAGCAGGCTGAAGCGCTCGGCGTGTTCATGCCAGAACACCTCGACCTTGAGTTTGCAGGCAGCGGCGAAATCCATCTTCCAGAAGTCCCGCAGTACCTGGCGGGGCAGCATGGGGACTTCGTTGTGCTCGTCGTATGCCTGCTCATCCGGCCCGACGGTGTAGAACCCGCCATAAAGGTCAAGCTCGTCAGGGGCGTCTTGATCGGCAGCGTCAAAGCGATGCATCACCAGCTCGATCAGGGTCAGCGACTGGTGTGGGCGACCGCTGTGCTGCCAGCCGGTGAAGGTTCGAGGGCTGTTCATCGCGCTCTTGAAGCGATGCCAGTAAACGGTCGTGGGGTCCAGGGTTCGCCCGGTGTGCTTGTGGATGATCGTGCGCGCAGCCTCATACGCCAGCGCACGAATATCGGGGTAGTCTTTCATGAAGGCTGCAGCGTCCTGATAGAGCTGCTGCCCGGCCCGGTCCTCGGTTGGCTGCAAAGCCAGGGTTGGGTTTTTACCAGTATCCGACTGCATGACTTGTCATCCTTGTTGGAGAAAGTCATGCACGTAATCAGCCTGTGCGAATCCACATGCGGTAACTATTTACTTTGACTGGCAGTATCGGGCGCTGCGCACCGCACCCATGCCCCCACAGCAAAGGGCCAGTCGACAAAGCTTTGACAGCCAGCCGATTCAACGGGTTAAATCCCTTGGCACGCGGACTGCATGGTCGGATACCGGCTTATGTGTTTCGCGTTTTGTATTTATTTCTGCTTTTGTCTGGAGTACCGCCCTTGGATGCCACGACCATCAACAGCCTGTTCCTGATCGGCGCGTTGCTGGTGGGCGCAAGTATTCTGGTCAGCTCGCTGTCGTCGCGCCTGGGCATCCCGATTCTGGTCATCATTCTGGCGGTCGGCATGGCGGCCGGTGTCGATGGCGGCGGCATCATCTTCGACAACTACCCGACGGCTTATCTGGTCGGCAACCTTGCACTGGCGGTGATCCTCCTCGACGGCGGGTTGCGCACGCGGGTGGCCAGTTTCCGGGTGGCGCTGTGGCCGGCGCTGTCGCTGGCGACGGTGGGCGTACTTATCACCACCGGCCTGACGGGCATGGTCGCGGCCTGGCTGTTCGACCTGAGCATTATTCAGGGCCTGCTGATCGGCGCCATCGTCGGCTCCACGGACGCGGCGGCGGTGTTCTCGCTGCTGGGCGGCAAGGGCCTGAACGAACGGGTCACGGCCAGCCTTGAGATCGAATCCGGCAGTAACGACCCGATGGCGGTGTTTCTCACCGTCACGCTCATCGACATGCTCTCCAGCGGCCAGACCGGCCTGCACTGGAGCCTGCTGGGGCATCTGATTCAGGAATTCGGCATCGGCGGCATTCTCGGCCTGGGCGGCGGCTGGTTGATGCTGCAACTGGTCAACCGCATCAATCTGGCCAACGGCCTGTATCCGATTCTGGTGATCGCCGGTGGCCTTGCCGTCTTCGCGCTGACCAACGCCATCCACGGCAGCGGCTTTCTGGCCGTGTACCTGTGCGGTCTGGTGCTGGGCAACAAGCCGATTCGCAGCCGCCACGGCATCCTGCACATGCTCGACGGCATGGCGTGGCTGGCGCAGATCGGCATGTTCCTGGTGCTGGGCCTGTTGGTCACACCTCACGACCTGCTGCCGATAGCCGTACCTGCGCTGGGTCTGGCTCTGTGGATGATTCTGGTGGCACGGCCGCTGTCGGTGCTCGCCGGGTTACTGCCGTTTCGGGTGTTCCATGGCCGCGAAAAAGCCTTTATCGCCTGGGTAGGCCTGCGCGGCGCGGTTCCGATCATTCTGGCGGTGTTCCCGCTGATGGCCGGGCTGCCTCAGGCGCAGCTGTTCTTCAACCTCGCGTTCTTTATCGTGCTGGTGTCGCTGCTGGTGCAGGGCACGAGCCTGCCGTGGATGGCGAAGTGGCTGAAGGTGACGGTTCCGCCAGATCCGGCGCCGATCTCCCGCGCGGCCCTGGAAGTTCACGTGACCAGCGAGTGGGAATTGTTCGTTTATCGACTCGGTGCAGAGAAATGGTGCATCGGCGCGGCCCTTCGCGAACTGAAAATGCCCGAAGGCACCCGGATCGCAGCCCTGTTTCGCGGCCAGCAACTGCTCCATCCGTCGGGTAGTACGGTGCTGGAGACCGGTGACCTGCTGTGCGTTATCGGTCATGAACACGACCTTCCGGCGCTGGGCAAGTTGTTCAGCCAGGCACCGCAGCGCGGTCTGGATCTGCGCTTCTTCGGCGACTTCGTCCTTGAGGGAGACGCTCAGCTCGGGGCTGTCGCGGCTTTGTACGGTTTGAAACTCGACGGCCTGGATTCGAATATGCCGCTGAGCCAGTTCATCATTCAGAAGAATCGCGGCGAGCCAATCGTCGGCGATCAGATCGAATGGAACGGAACTATTTGGACAGTTGCGGTGATGGAGGGGAACAAGATCCTCAAAGTGGGCGTCAGATTCCCCGAAGGAAGCCGCCCGGGACCCGGGTTGTTCCTCTAAACTGCTCCCCTTTCCTGATTGTTCGACCCGGTGTCTATGTTCTCGCTGCGTACCTTTCTTGCCTCAGCCTTGCTGGGGCTTTGCCTGTCCAACGTCCCGGCTCACGCCGCCGACACGCCCCCACCCTCCAGCGAAGCCGTTCAGCAGAGCCTGGACAAGATCGCCGACCGCAAGCTGTCGCCCGATGACCAGAAAGCCCTGCAGCAGGTACTGGAGCAGACGCTCACGTTCCTTGCCAGCCAGAAGGACAACCAGCGCAAGCTCGAAGACCTGAAAAAGCAGCTGGCCGACGCGCCGAAACAGACGGTGGACAATCAGAAAGAGCTGACACGCCTCAAGGGCATTCGCCAGATACCGGTGGCCCAGCGCTACGCCAACATGGACGTGCCGGCCCTTGAGCAGTTGCTCAGCCAGCGCAGCACCCAGCAAGCCGACCTGCAGAAAGCGCTGAACGATGCCAACAGCCTGACGATCACCGCCCAGACCCGCCCCGAGCGTGCGCAGGCGGAAATCAGCAGCAGCCAGACGCGCATGCAGACCATCAGCGGCATTCTCAAGTCCGGCAAGGATGGCAGCAAAACCATCAGCGCCGACCAGCGCAATCAACTGAATGCGGAGCTGGCCTCCCTCAACGCCCTGATCGCCCTGCGTCGTCAGGAACTGGCCGGCAACAGCCAGCTGCAAGACCTGGGTGGCAGCCAGCATGACCTGCTGACCGAGAAAGTCGCCCGTCAGGACCAGGAAATCCAGGACCTGCAAACGCTGATCAACGACAAGCGCCGCGCACAGTCCCAGGAAACCGTGACGCAGCTGTCCCTCGAAGCGCAAAAGGCCGGTGGCAGCAGCCTGCTGGCGACTGAAAGCGCCACCAACCTCAAGCTCTCGGACTACCTGCTGCGCGGCACCGACCGCCTCAATGAACTGACCCAGCAGAACCTCAAGACCAAGACCCAGCTGGACGCCATCTCCCAGACCGACGCAGCGCTGGACGAGCAGATCAACGTGCTCAGCGGCAGCCTGCTGCTGTCCAAGATCCTCTATAAACAGAAACAGGCCCTGCCCAAACTCAAGCTCGACAGCGGTCTGGCGGACGAAATCGCCGACATTCGTCTGTACCAGTTCGAGGTCAACCAGCAGCGCGAACAGATGAGCAACCCGACCAATTACGTCGACACCCTGCTCGCGACCCAGAAGCCGGAAGACGTGACCCCGGCGCTGCGCAAGACCCTGCTTGACCTTGCCACCACCCGCAGCGACCTGCTCGAACGCCTGAACCGCGAACTGAGCGCCCTGCTCAATGAATCCATCACCCTGCAGCTCAACCAGAAACAACTGGTCAGCACGGCCACCAGCCTGCGCCAGACCCTGGACGAGCAGATGTTCTGGATTCCCAGCAACAAGCCGCTGGACCTTGAGTGGTTCGAACGTGTGCAGCCACGCCTGATGAAACAGGTCACCACGCTGCCGTGGACGTCTACCGTGAGCGAACTGGGCGACGGTCTGAGCCAGCGTCCGCTGATCTTCCTGCCGCTGCTGCTGGTGATCGGCGCGCTGATGTGGAAGCGCAAGGCGCTGTACGCCAAGCTCAATCGCCTGCATGGCGATATCGGTCACTTCAAGCGCGACCGGCAGTGGCAGACGCCGCTGGCGATCTTCATCAACATCCTGCTGGCCATGCCGCTGTCTCTGGCGCTGGCCTTGTGCGCCTTGGCGCTGCAGATCGACGCCCGTGAACAGAACGTCAATCTGGGCGCGGCGCTGATGCAGATTTCCCTCGCCTGGCTGGTGTTCTACACCGCCTATCGCATCCTGGCGCCGGGCGGCGTGGCGCAGTTGCATTTCCGTTGGGAGAAACCACAGGTCGAGTTCCTGCGCGGCTGGATCCGGCGCATGGGCCTGGTGGTACTGGCGCTGGTCACCGTGGTGGCTGTGGCCGAGCACGAGCCGTCTGCGCTGGCCGACGATGTCATCGGCATCGCCGTGGTACTCACTTGCTACGCCATGATGACCTGGCTGCTGGCCAAGCTGCTGCTGACCAGCCCGACGCACCAGAACGCCTCGCTGTTCCGCCGGGCCGTGGGCCTGGCGTTTACCGCGCTGCCCATCGCGCTGTTCCTGGCGGTGTGTTTTGGCTACTACTACACCGCGCTGAAACTCAGCGACCGGCTGATCGACACCCTTTACCTGATGATGCTGTGGCTGGTCATCGAAGCCGCCTTCGTGCGCGGCCTTGGGGTTGCGGCACGCCGTCTTGCGTACAACCGCGCGCTGAGCAAGCGTCAGGCGGCCAAGGAAGCCGGCGAAGGCGAAGTGCTGGTCGAAGAGCCCACGCTGGACATCGAACAGGTCAACCAACAGTCGCTGCGTCTGATCCGCCTGGCGCTGATCGGCGGCTTCATCGGCGCGCTGTATCTGGTCTGGGCCGACCTGATTACGGTGTTCTCGTACCTGGACAACATCACCCTGTACGAATACACCAGCGGCACCGGCGCCAACATGAGCATGGTGCCCATCAGCCTGGGCGACCTGATCGGCGCGCTGGTCATCATCGGTATCACCTTCGTGCTGGCGGGTAACCTGCCGGGCCTGCTGGAAGTGTTCGTTCTGTCGAAACTGAACCTCAAACAGGGCAGTTCCTACGCGACCACCACCCTGTTGTCCTACATCATCGCGGGCGTCGGCTTCGTCTCCACGCTGTCGGCACTGGGCGTGAGCTGGGACAAACTGCAGTGGCTGGTAGCGGCGCTGTCGGTCGGCCTGGGTTTCGGCATGCAGGAAATCTTCGCCAACTTCATTTCCGGCATCATGATCCTGTTCGAGCGCCCGGTGCGGATCGGCGACACCATCACCATCGGCAACCTGTCGGGCACGGTCAGCAAGATCCGCATCCGTGCGACCACCATCACCGACTTCGACCGCAAGGACATCATCGTCCCGAACAAGACGTTCATTACCGGGCAGCTCATCAACTGGTCGCTGACCGACACCGTCACCCGCGTGACCCTGAAACTGGGCGTGGATTACGGCTCGGACCTGGACCTGGTGCGCACCTTGCTGCTGCAGGCGGCCCATGAAAGCCCGCGGGTGCTCAAGGAACCGGAGCCGATCGTCTACTTCCTGAACTTCGGCGAGAGCACGCTGGACCACGAACTGCGCATGCATGTGCACGATCTGGGTGACCGCAACCCGGTGCTGGATGAGATCAACCGCTTCATCAACAAGGAGTTCAAGAAGCACAAGATCAACATCTCGTTCCGCCAGATGGAGGTCTACCTCAAGAACATGCAGGGTCAGGAATACAAGATGGTGCCCGTCGAACCCGAGCACAAGACCATCGCCCCGCCGCTGGTGGCACCGGCTTCAGCGCCCGCTGACATCCCGCCTGCGCCCAAGGATGCCCCGGAGCCGCCGGACGTCAAACTCGACTGACCCGGCAAATTCCAGCAGAGTAGTCATCTACTCTGCTGGAGCTGTCCCTTGAAAGCCCTCGACGAACTGACCTTCGACAACCGCTTCGCACGCCTGGGCGACGGTTTCTCCACGTCTGTGCTGCCCGAGCCGATCGCCGAACCGCGCCTGGTGGTCGCCAGCGACGCGGCACTGGCATTGCTGGATCTGGACCCTGCCCAGGCCGAAGAGCCGGTGTTCGCCGAGCTGTTCAGCGGCCACAAACTGTGGGCCGAGGCCGATCCACGAGCGATGGTTTATTCCGGCCACCAGTTCGGCTCCTACAACCCGCGCCTGGGCGATGGCCGCGGCCTGCTGCTGGGCGAGGTGTACAACGAGGCGGGCGAGCATTGGGACCTGCACCTCAAGGGCGCAGGACAGACGCCGTATTCACGCATGGGCGATGGCCGCGCTGTATTGCGCTCTTCTATCCGCGAATTCCTGGCCTCGGAAGCACTGCATGCACTGGGCATCGCCACCAGCCGCGCAGCCTGTGTGATCGGTTCCAGCACCGCGGTGTGGCGCGAAACCCAGGAACGCGCGGCCATGGTGTTGCGCCTGGCCAAGAGCCACGTGCGTTTTGGCAGCTTCGAATATTTTTTCTACACCAAGCAGCACGAACAGCTCAAAGAGCTGGCCGACCACGTGCTGTCGCTGCACTACGCCGAATGCATGGAACAGCCCGAGCCGTACCTGGCGATGTTCCGGGTGATCGTCGAGCGGCAGGCGGAAATGATCGCCAAATGGCAAGCCTACGGCTTTTGCCACGGCGTGATGAATACCGACAACATGTCGATCCTGGGCATCACCTTCGACTTCGGCCCGTTCGCGTTTCTGGACGACTTCGACCAGCACTTCGTCTGCAACCATTCCGACCACGAAGGCCGCTACTCCTTCAGCAACCAGGTGCCCATCGGCCAGTGGAACCTCAGCGCACTGGCCCAGGCCCTGACGCCGTTCATCAGCGTCGACGCCCTGCGCGAGGCATTGGGATTGTTCCTGCCGCTGTACCAGGCCCAGTACCTTGACCTGATGCGCCGCCGCCTGGGCCTGACCACTGCCGAAGACGACGACGCCGACCTGATCGCCCGTCTGCTGCAACTGATGCAGAACAGCGGCGTGGACTACAGCCTGTTCTTGCGCCGCCTGGGCGAAGAGTCCGCCGATGTCGCCGTCAGCCACCTGCGCGACGACTTCGTCGACATGCTGGGCTTCGATGCCTGGGCGCAAGCCTATCTTGCACGCATCGCCCGCGAACCCCAGACCACCCAGGACGAACGCCGCACCCGCATGCACGCGGTCAACCCGCTCTATGTGCTGCGCAACTACCTGGCCCAACGCGCCATCGAAGCCGCCGAACAAGGCGACTACAGCGAAGTGCGCCGCCTGCACCACGTCCTGACCCGCCCGTTCGAAGAACAGCCCGGAATGGAAAGTTATGCACAGCGGCCACCGGATTGGGGCAAGCATCTGGAGATCAGTTGTTCGTCGTGAACGGTCCCGATCAGAAGAAGACCTCGACGGGCACGCCGAATCGCTGTGATAACTGCCGTACCTGACGCAGATTCATCTGACGCTTGCCGGACAGGATTTCAGAGATAACCGACTGTGTGCCCACCTCGTGCAAGTCGCGCTGATGCAGCCCGTGCTCACGCATCAGATACCGCAACGTTTCAACGCCCGAAACCACTGGCATCGGTCGATGCTCCTGGTCGTACGCACAGATTAGATCCCCGATCAGGATCGCCAGCCGATTGAGTGGATGCTGTTCGTCTTCGCCGATAATCTCCAGCAACTCATCCAACCCGCTGACCAACCGATCATATTCGCTCTCATTCTCCGGCTTGTTCAGCAGCGGCGCCACATGGTGCCAATGCTCTGCGGCTTGTTTGATAAGCACGCTCATGGCCCTACCCCTTCCATTTACCTTTGTCGTATTCGCGGTGATCCAGCACGTGCTTGATGTAAAGCCGGTTGGCCGAGTAGTTCACCGCAGCGATAAGCCTTATCTTGTTACCGCCAATATCAAATACATGGAGCGGCCCGACCTTGTCAGTGGCAGGAAAAATCGCCTTCATACCCGCAAAGTCCTGAGGCCTGCACGTTTTGACCAAGCGATACCATGCATCCAGCGCGGTCGCGCAGTGAGGCCATTTCGCCTTCGCCTCCCAAATACGCTTTTCCGTAATGACGTGCATCGAAAATCCCAGATCGCATTTTGCGATATGAAGATTACCGGACGCTTTGAGAAATCGCAAATTGCGATAATTTCACAGTACCCTAGATGTCACGACGCAGAGCAGAAGAGGGAAATACCCACCGTAGCAGCCCGGCCGGGCGGCGTTCCGCTTGCCGGCGGGAGCGGTGCGTCAGTAGCGGATGCATTGGCTGACACACCGCCCCCGCCGGCAAGCCGTGCTGCTACGGGCCTGGGGCAGCCAGCGCAGGCGTGGCGTCAGGAGCCTTTTGGGCTGGTGCTGGTGCTGGCGCTGGGGCGGCGGCAGTCGCCGCCTGAACCGACCTCGCTTCGCGCTTTTTCATGTACGCCTCGGTCCATGTCACTGGCACAGGGGAGGTCCTTGGGCTGAATTTTTTGCTGTAGGCGGAGTTCACCAGGCTGGACTTCTCCTGCTTGGTGTCAACGACCCCGGCGAGAATGTCGTACAGCGTGAGCTTGCGGTCCGGCGCCTGACGGGTCGAGACACCGGGCAAACCGGACAATGTCGAGTCGTTATTGATTCTGTCACGCAGAACCGCCTCGGCATCCTCGGGATAGCCCACCGCCTTCTCAATGGCAGGCAGGGACTGGTAGTAACTCAACGCCTCCCGATAGAACTTCGATGCCTTGCCCGTGCGCATCTGCTCGAGGGCGCCTTCGGCAATCGTGACCTTCTGCCAAGCGTCATCCATCTTCTGTACCACATGCCACGCAGCCCGACGCTCGTTCTGGGTGAACATGCCGCTGTCGTCGTACACGACCACGTTCAACTGCTCACGGGACAGATTATCGAAGGGACTGGTCGCATGCTTGTCGCCTGCGATGGTTCTGGACACAAACTCGCTGGCCTTGCGGGCGCGGTCCAACAACTCAGGATCCTTGGTGTTCGGCACTTCCATCGCCCGGGTAAAACTGTTGGCGGTCTTGGTTTCCTGTAAGAACTCGTTGACCCTACCCACCCCGTACTTGCCCAGATCATCGTGAGTCATCTGCGCCTCACGCTTCGCGGCTCGGGCGGTGCTCTCGTTCAACTGACTGGCCAGCGTCGAAAAGCTCGCCTTGTCGGTGGCCGACCTGGCGGTTTTGTCCACAGCGGGCTGTTGGCTTTCCTGCTCTTGAGGCGGGGTAGTGGCGGTGCCTGACATCCTGGCAACAACTGTCGCGGCGGCGGCTTGAATCTGATTGAGCATTGGCGACTCCCTGGCAATGAGATGACAGGGGCCGATGCATCAGGTCCGAACAAACGCCCCCTCTGCGCGGGAAGCTATGCGTGGTGCAGGTGGGTGGCTAGCTGGGCGAACGGACCTCTCTTTAGGATAAAAAAGCGGCCAAGGCTGCCGACAAGCGCAATGATTCTGGAGGGGCCGGAGCGATGAATTGAACAATGGTGAACGTCGCGGACTGACGCTGACTGATAGGCGAAAAGGTGAAAAATCAAAGGAAATGTGAAATGAAGCACAGTCGTCTGGTGATCGGCTAATCCTGTAGATCAATCACACTCAAGACTCTCGATACGATTTCATTAGTTGTTGCGCGATCCAGGATTTCGATGAACCTGGCGGATCCGTTTCGAACCCGATAGTCGATATCAAAGCTTCGAACTTGGTTACAAACAGCTACCCCGTTGGTCTCATGGCCTGAAATTACCACGCAAAGACCAGCCTCGCGGGAGAATGCCCCACCGCTTGTCACGGGAACAGCCATGCAAACCCCAAGCTCATTAATTTGCCGAGAGGTGATGACGACATACCGATGTCGATCTTTCATTTCCCGACCCGCCACCGGGTTTGGATCAATCCAGTAGATATCGCCTTGAGAAGGTGCCTTACGACGAACCATCAGATGACTTCCCGCCCGACCGGCTCACCTTCTCTGGCCCAGTCGGTTTCGCTATTGAGTTCGGCGACATGCTCAGCACCTCTCAACAACTCCGCAGCCGAGTAGCGCTTTCGCACCATCTGGGGGACGGGTTTGGCGATCAGCCCACCCGCTTCGACACTCAGTTCGACCTGAGACCCGATATCCAGATCCAGTAACTTGAGGAAAGCCGGAGGAATGGTCATTACCGCCGCGCCGCCTTGCCTGCGAATAGTGGAGTTCATCGTCATCGTCTTTCTCTTTTCGACCATAGCCATTACCTCACCTGACAGTGCTACAAAAGTAGCACCCGACACCGGCCATTGCGATGGGCGAGGATTAAGCGTCCAGCCTAATCAGCTAAGAAAAGCCATCCAATCCGAAATATCGTCCAGCCCTGTGGGAATTAGCTGAATCAACTCCCCAACAACCACTCCAACCCCATCTCCACATGCTCCTGCGTGCTGTCCACCAGCGGCAGCGGACTTTGCACGCCTTCAAGCAGCAGGCCGATTTCAGTGCAGCCCAGGATCGCGGCTTGTGCACCCTGGTCGCGCAGTTGCTCCAGCACACCGAGGTAGAAGTCGCGGGCGGGTTGCTGGAATTGGCCCAGGCACAGCTCGGCGAAGATCACGCGGTCGATTTCGGCCATGGCGTCAGGAGTGGGCAGCAGGGTTTCAATGCCGAAGCGCTCGGCCAGGCGGCGTTTGTAGAAGTCTTCCTGCATGGTGAAGCGGGTGCCGAGCAGTGCGGCGCGAGTGACGTCTGTGGCCTGTAACGCCTGGCCGACAGCGTCGCCGATGTGCAGCAAGGGGATGTCGACAGCGGCCTCGATGGCCGCCGCCACTTTATGCATGGTGTTTGTGGCCAGCAGGATCGCGCCAGCGCCGGCGCGTTCAAGGCCCCGGGACGCCTCGGCCAGTTGTTCGCCTGCCACGTTCCATTGGCCGGATTTCTGCAGCGCGGCGATGCCGGCAAAATCCACCGAGTGCAGCAGCACCGGCGCCGAGTGCAGGCCGCCAAGGCGATTGCGGATGCCTTCGTTGAGCCATTTGTAATAGGTGGCAGTGGACTCCCAGCTCATCCCGCCCAGAACACCGAGGGTTTGCATAAGGTTCGCTCTCTACTTGTTGGCAGCTCAGGCTAGGCCGATTGCCACGAGCCGGCCAGTAACAGAAGGGGCGCAAGCTGGCAGTACAGTCGGGGCAGACTTGATAAGCCGCCGCAGTGGCTCCATCTTTCGCTCATCTCCCCTATTCCGGTAACCATCATGTCCGAACCCTTGGTAATCCCCTGCCCTCAGTGCAATGGCCTGAACCGCATCCCTGCCGAACGTCTGGGCGATGTGCCCAAGTGCGGGCGCTGCAAACAGCCGGTCCTGCTGAACAAGCCGTTCCACCTGACCCAAGGCGATTACGCCAGCCAGATCAAGGGCGACCTGCCCTTGCTGGTGGATGTGTGGGCGGACTGGTGTGGTCCGTGCAAATCCTTCGCGCCGACCTTCGAGCAGGCCGCCGTTCAACTCCAGGGACGCGTGCGCCTGGCAAAGCTGGACAGCGAAGCGAACCAGCAACTGTCGGCGCAATTGGCGATTCGTTCGATCCCCAGCCTGATTCTGTTCAAGAACGGCCGCGAAGTGGCGCGCCAGAGCGGTGCCATGCCACTGGCGCAGTTGACTGCCTGGCTGACAAGCCAGGGCATCTGACAGACTTTTCTGCGTAGCTTGCAGCGCGTTCCTGTTTTGTAAGTAGGACATGTCTGAAAGCGCTTTTCGGCCATTCGCAAGGCGATTTCAACGCCTAGGGTTAGCACCTCAATGGTTTATCCGAGGCTGCGAACGATGACATGTGCAATCAGAGAAGGAGACGCGACCACCACCGGCGGCGTCGTGCTGCAGACATCCGCAACGCTTACCTGGGAGGAGCGCCGACTGGCCCGGATGGGCGATCCGGTATGGTGCGCGGCCTGCCGACAGATCGGCTATATCGCCCAGGGCAATCCGACGTTCATCGATGAGGTAGTGGCCATCGCCACCCATGACCAGTGGGTGCGCTGTGGCTGCCCCTTCGGCGACCATCGGCTGATCGCCAGCCAGGACCAGCTCAAGGCAGACATGCAGGCAGCGATCAACATCCCAAAGGATCAGGCAGAAAAAGCCCGTAACCACGCCCGGCAGCTGATGAAGACGATGCCTGGAGGCAAGGCCGCCTAGTCGCCGCTCAGATGTCGGCGGTGTTCACCCACCGCCGACATGGGCGCGATCAATGGTCGGTGTTGCTCTCGAGCAAATGGTGCAACTCGACGAACTGCTGGCTCAGCTTGTGCCGCGCGTCCAGGTGAATCAGCGGCAAACTGGCCTGATGCGACTCACGCATCTTCACCGAACTGTTGAGGTAGACCGGCAGAACTGGCAGGCCCTCGGCAATCAGCTCGTCAAGCATTTGTTGCGGCAGGGTGGCGCGAGACTGGAACTGGTTGACGATAATGCCTTCCACCTCCAGCTCCTCGTTGTGATCCTCCTTCAGTTCCTCGATTTCCTTGAGCAGGCCATACAGCGCCTGGCGGGAAAAAGTGTCGCAGTCGAAGGGAATCAACACACGATCGGCGGCGATGAGGGCCGAAACCGCATAAAAGTTGAGAGCGGGCGGCGTATCCAGATAGATACGATCGTAGTCCTCGTCCAGCTCTTCGAGCAGCTTTCGCAGCTTGTTGATCTTGTGCTTGGCCTCAAGCTTGGGCTGAAGGTCGGCAAGCTCGGCTGTCGCGGTGACCACATGCAGATTGTCGAAGGGGGTTTCGTAGATATCGACCTGATTCTTCTTGGCGAACGGACCCGATGACAGGCTCTGCTTGAAAAACTCGGCGATGCCCATGGGGATATCTTCGCCGGTAAGGCCCGTGAGGTAGTGCGTCGAGTTGGCCTGAGCGTCCAGGTCGATCAAGAGGGTCCGATAACCCTCGTTGGCGCTGACCGCCGCCAGATTGCAGGCGATGCTCGATTTGCCAACACCGCCTTTCTGATTGAACACAACACGCCGCATTTCTTAACTCCCTGTTGCCGTCTTGCTATGAAGGACCGCCGAGCGACCCGATGAATGGTCCCGAGTTTAGGCAATTGAGATACGTCGGGCGAGCATCTAGGAAAAATCTGACGACTGGAGCGGACATATGATCCAGCCGCTCAAAAACGCCCCACAACGCATCGTAATCCCTCTGCCCCATATCAGCAGGAAAGATCCTAAGTAAATAAACTATTTGTTTCAGCGTTTGCCTCTGTGCATTGGCATCAGGATAATGCCCGCCACTCGGTACTAGCGCCGCGCCATGGTTGGTGTCACTTCGAATACTCGAAGCCAGGAAGTAAGCCCGCAAATGGGCGGGAATTAAACTCGTGATCAAGTTCAATATTGCGCAGTGGCGCGCCTGGGCCCCAGGGCTTGCGACAGTTGATGACTGGCAACAATGGGGTCTGAACCCGACGGTTCCCGATGACCTGGAGCAGGCGCCTGACGTCTCGTTCCTCCCGGCCTTGCAGCGCAGACGCCTGAGCCGCCTGGCCCGGATGGCATTCAGCGTGGGCTGGCCGTTGGCCGAACGCCGTGAAAAATTGCCGCTGGTGTTTGTATCACGCCACGGAGAAACACCTCGCACCTTCGACATCCTGCGCGATCTGGCAGCCAATGAACCGCTGTCACCCACCCAGTTCAGTCTCTCTGTCCACAACGCGGTCATCGGTCTGTGGTCGATCATGCGGGGCGAGACCAGCGAGATGACCGCCCTCGCAGCGGCGGGCGACGGCCTGGAGCATGGCGTGCTGGAAGCGGGGACCCTGCTCGCCGAAGGCGCTGCAGCGGTGTTGTTGATCGTCACCGAAGAGTCCCCACCCGCGGCCTATGCGCCCTGGATCGATGACGTGCCGTTCCCTTATGCCCTGGGCCTGTTGCTGACACCAGGCGACGAATGGCAACTGACGCTGACCACTTGCGAGTCTAAGCAAGGCGCAAATTCGCCTAGCACCTGGCCACACGCGCTCAATCTTATACAGGCACTGTCGACCCAACAGAGCACCTTGCAGCACCCCTGGAAGAATCGGCTATGGAACTGGCAACACAACCGCTGAGCAAGAGTCGCGATGCCTATTACTGGCGTCTGATGGCCACGGCCATGAGCTTTGCCCTCTTTGGGCTGGGCGGTGTCTGCCTGCGCCTTGTGATCTTCCCTCTGCTTTCCTTGCTCCCCGGCACTGCGTGTGACCATCGTCGACGCGCCCGGCGCACCATCAGCCGGCTGTTCTGGATGTTCATCCGCTTCATGGCCAGGGCCGGCGTGCTCACTTATGAAATAGAAGGCGCCGAACGCCTGGGCCGCCCCGGCCAAATGGTTATCGCCAACCACCCATCGCTGATCGACGTGGTGTTCCTGATCGGCTTGGTGCGCGACGCCAATTGCGTGGTCAAGCAGAGCCTGTGGCAGAACCCCTGCACCCGTGGGCCGGTCCGCGCCACCGGCTATGTGAGCAACGATGGCAGTGCCAACATGCTGGAAAACGCAGCGAACCTGCTGCAATCAGGCCAGACCCTGGTCATTTTCCCGGAAGGCACCCGTACCCGGCCCGGCCAGCCCCCAGCCTTCCACCGTGGCGGCGCGGCGATTGCCCTGCGCGGCGCCAGCGTCATCACACCGGTGACGATCCATGTATCGCCCACCACCCTGACCAAGGCCGAGCCCTGGTACCGCATTCCTCAGCGCCGTCCGCATTTTCATCTGCGGGTGGGCAACGATATCGATCCGGCGGCGTTCGCCGCGCTTGGCCCGGCCCCTGTGGCGTCGCGCAAGCTCAATGACCACCTACACCGCCATTTCATCAAGGAGCTCGCCACAGATGAGCGATCTGCACCTGGAAATTAAACAGCTGATTATCGATGCCCTGGGTCTGGAAGACATCAGCACTCACGATATCGGCAACGACCAGATCCTGTTCAGCGAAGGCCTGGGCCTCGACTCGGTGGACGCCCTGGAACTGGGCCTGGCCATTCAGAAACGCTACGGCATCAAGATCGACGCCGACGCCAAAGACACACGCACCCACTTCACCAGCGTCGACAGCCTCGCGGCCTTCGTCAGCGCTCGCCAAGTGGCCTGAGGACTGAACATGCAATCCCGTGAAGACATCTTCGAAACCCTGCGCACTGCATTGGTTGAGTTGTTCGAACTTGAACCCGAGCGCGTCACCCTCGAAGCCAACCTGTATGAGGATCTGGAAATCGACAGCATCGACGCCGTCGACCTGATCGACCACATCAAGCGCAAGACCGGCAAGAAGATCGCCGCTGAAGAGTTCAAGTCCGTGCGCACCGTGGGCGACGTGGTCGAGGCCGTCTACCGGTTGGTCAACGCTGCCGCATGAGTCGTCTGATCGGACTACTCCTGGTGATTGCGGGCGTGCTTTATCCGTTTGCCGTGTATTTCGGCATGGAGCACTTCTCGCCCTGGCAGTTCGCCTTGCTGCTCGGCGCGCTGTGGGCGACGCGCGCACTGACCGCCGAGCGACGCCCGGGCAGCCTGGGCATGGCAATGGCGGCCATCGGCTTCTGCCTGCTGCTGGGTGTGTTCGACAGCCCGCTTCTGCTGCGCTGGTATCCGGTACTCATCAGCGGCTTCATGTTGACTTTGTTCGGCCTGAGCCTGATGCGCGGCATGCCGATGGTCGAACGCCTGGCGCGTCTGACCGATCCGGAACTGCCGGAAGTCGCCATTCGCTACACCCGCCGAGTCACGCAGGTCTGGTGCTTGTTTTTCCTGTTCAACGGGCTGGTCGCCGCAGCGCTGACCCTGTGGGCGCCGTTGAGCTGGTGGACGCTCTATACCGGCCTGATTGCCTATGGGCTGATGGGTATGCTGTTCGCCGGTGAGTGGATCGTGCGCCAGCGCGTTCGGGGTCGTGCATGAGCTGGATAAACCTTGAGCAATTGCTGCTGGACTCTCACCCGGACCGTATGGTCGCTCATGCTCCCGGCATGAATCAGGCGCAATGGCGCGAGCGTGCCTTGGGTGCAGCTGCAGCCCTACAGCAGCGCGGCGTCGCCAGCGTGGCCGTTCATCTTGAAGACGCAGGCGAGCTAGCCGTTGCCCTGTTTGCCGCCTGGCGAGCGGGGGTACGCGTGTTGCTGCCGTCCGATTTGCAGGAGCAGACCCGCCAACGCTGGGCCTCCCATGTGGACCTGTGGCTAACCGATGCCGAGGGCGACACGCCGCTCGATGCACTGGCCGCGACGCCACTCGCCCCGGCAATGCTGGACCTGGACGACTGCGTGTTGAGCCTTTGTACCTCCGGCTCCAGCGGCGAGCCCAAGCTGATCGAAAAGCGCCTGCGTCAACTGGCCAACGAAGTCAGCGCGCTGGAGCGCCTGTGGGGCGCAGATCTGGCCGATGCCTGCATTATTGGCAGCGTGGCCGCGCAGCACATCTATGGCTTGCTGTTTCGCGTGCTGTGGCCATTGTGCGCCGGACGCAGCTTCGTGCGCAGGCAACTGCCGTTCCCCGAAGACCTGCAACGCGCCAGCCGAGAGCACGCTGCCTTCGCCTGGGTCGCCAGCCCCGCGCTGCTCAAGCGCATGGGCGATAACCTCGACTGGGCCAGCATGAGCGCGGTGCGCCGGGTGTTCTCATCGGGCGGCGCCCTGCCCGCCGAAGCAGCCCAAAGCCTGCATCAGCGTCTGGGCCAATGGCCCGCAGAAATCCTCGGCAGTTCGGAAACCGGTGGCATTGCCTGGCGCCAGGGCGATGCGCTGTGGCGTGCCTTCGATGACGTCAAGCTGAGCCAGGATGAAGACGGCGCGCTGCGTATCGAATCGCCCTACCTGCCCGTCGGCCACATCGAGCAGACCGCTGACGCCGCGCGTTTCAGCCCCGACGGCCGCTTCGAACTGCTGGGCCGGCTGGACCGCATCGTCAAGCTGGAAGAGAAACGCATTTCCCTGCCGACCCTTGAGCAGGCGCTCGCGACCCACGAATGGGTCAGCGAGGCGCGCATGGGCGTGGTGCGCGAGAACCGGGCCTCCCTCGGCGCGCTGGTGGTGTTAAGCCCGCAGGGCGTGCATGCACTGCGCAATCAGGGCCGTCGCACGCTGACCCAGGCCCTGCGCCAGCACCTTGTACCCCACTGCGAAGCGCTTGCATTGCCGCGCCGCTGGCGCCTGCTGAGCCAGTTGCCGCTCAACGCCCAAGGCAAGCTGCCGCAGGCGCAGGTCGAGGCGTTGCTGGTGGCGCCACGCATTCAGGAACCTGAAGTAATTGGCCAGCAGCAGGTCGAGCAGGAGTTTCAACTGGAGCTGATCGTGCCGCTGGATCTGGCGCACTTCACCGGGCACTTTCCCACCACCCCGATATTGCCGGGCGTTGTACAGATCGACTGGGCGATCATGCTGGGCCAGCGCCTGATGAACCTGCCCCCGCGCTTCGCCGGTATGGAGGTGCTGAAGTTCCAGCAACTGGTGCGCCCCGGCGACCGCCTGAACCTGACGCTGCGCTTCGATCAGGAACGCAGCAAGCTGCATTTTGCCTACCGCAACGGCGAGGCGGCCTGCTCCAGCGGACGGATCCTGTGGGGCGCCGCCGATGTTTGACTACCTGACCCTCCCCGTGGCGGACACCCATTTTGTGCCTGCCGCGAAACTTGTGGGAGCGAATTCATTCGCGAGAGGCCAGCACATCCAATACATCTCTATCGGAGGTACCACCGCATCGCGAATGAATTCGCTCCCACAGGCAACATACCGCGGCGTTCGAAAAGGACTTACCCATGCATAACCCCTGCGCCGTGATCCCGGTCTACAACCACGAGCGGGCCGTGCCTGCCGTGGTGCAGGAGCTGCTCGACGCCGGCCTGCCCTGTGTCCTGGTCGATGACGCCAGCAGCCCGGCCTGCGCGGCCGTGCTCAAGTCGCTGGCCGAGCAGGAGAAGGTGTTTCTGGTGCAACTGCCAGTCAATCAGGGCAAGGGTGGCGCGGTCATGGCGGGGCTGCGTGAAGCGTCGAAGCTTGGCTTCAGCCATGCCTTGCAGGTGGACGCCGATGGCCAGCACGACCTGAACGACATCCAGGTGTTTCTCGACAACTCCCGCGAGCATCCCAAGTCATTGATCTGCGGCTACCCGCAATACGACGCCAGCGTACCCAAGGGCCGGCTTTATGCCCGTTACCTAACCCACGTCTGGGTGTGGATAAACAGCCTGTCGTTGCAGATTCCCGATTCGATGTGCGGTTTTCGGGTGTACCCGCTCAAACCGGTGCTGCACCTGATCGACACCGTGAACCTGGGAAAACGCATGGACTTCGACCCGGAAATCCTCGTGCGTTTGTCCTGGCGCAACCAGCCGATGCGCTGGCTGCCGACCAAGGTTCATTATCCGCAGGACGGCCTTTCGCACTTCCGCCTGTTTCACGACAACGCACTGATTTCCAAGATGCACACCAAGCTGTTCTTCGGCATGTTGGCGCGCTTCCCGCTGATCCTCTGGCGGCGGTGGCTGCCGTGAGCGAAGACGACCAGAAGCAGCACTGGGCCGAGCATGAAGAGCGCGGCAGCTTTGCGCTGATGAAGTTGACGGCCTGGGGTGTGAAAGTCCTGGGACGCCGGGTGCTGAGCCCGATCCTGCATGGCATCGTGCTGTACTTCTTCTTGTTTGGCCGCAGCGCCCGGCGCAGTGCCTGGCAATACCAGCAGCGCCTGGCTGACTGGAGCCAGCGCCCTGAACTGCGGCCCACGACCTGGCGCGTGTTCAGGCAATTCATGGCCTTCGCCGACGCCCTGCTCGACAAGCTCGATGTGTGGAACGGCAAGCTGGGCCTCGATCAGATCGAAATCGTCGACCACGCCCATCTGCGCGATCAGTTGCGCGGCGAGCGCGGGCAGATGCTGGTGGGCGCACACCTGGGCAACCTTGAGGTGTGCCGGGCACTGGCCGAGCTGGGCGAAAAGGTCACCATGAATGTGCTGGTGCACACTAAACACGCCGAGCGCTTCAACCGTCTGTTAGGCGAGGCCGGCGCGACCAACCTGCGGCTGATTCAGGTCAGCGAGCTGGACCCGGCGATCATGCTGCAACTGAGCCAGCGCCTGGACCGCGGCGAATGGCTGGCGATCGCCGGTGACCGCGTACCCCTGCATGGCGGGCGCAACGTGCGGGTCGATTTCCTCGGGCATCCGGCGGCGTTTCCCCAGGGACCGTGGCTGCTGGCCGGCTTGCTGAAATGCCCGATCAACCTGATTTTCTGCCTCAAGGGGACCAGCGGTTATCGCGTGGTGCTTGAGCCGTTCGCCGATGCCATCGAGTGGCGGCGCAGCGATCGTCAACAGGTGATCGCGCAATGGACCCAAGGTTACGCCGACCGTCTGGCGCACTACTGCCTGCAAGCGCCGCAGCAGTGGTTCAACTTCTACCCGTTCTGGAAATCCGATGACGAACCAAGCACCTGAGCCGATCATCTTTGGCGAACGCCCCCTCAGCATCGAGGAAGTCCTGGCCCTGTCGAACCGCCAGCGGCCCACCGCGCTGCAAGGCGACAAGGACTATCGCCAGCGCATCGCCAAGGGCGCGCAGTTCCTGGATTCGCTACTGGACAAGGAAGGCGTCATCTATGGCGTGACCACCGGTTACGGCGACTCCTGCGTGGTGGCGGTGCCGCTGCAACACGTCGAGGCCCTGCCCCGTCATCTGTACACCTTCCATGGCTGCGGGCTGGGCAAGCTGCTCGATGCCCAGGCGACCCGCGCTGTGCTGGCTGCGCGCCTGCGTTCGCTGTGCCATGGGGTATCCGGGGTGCGTGTGGAGCTGCTGGAGCGGCTGCAAGCGTTTCTCGAACACGACATCCTGCCGCTGATCCCGGAAGAAGGTTCGGTGGGCGCCAGCGGCGACCTGACCCCGCTGTCGTACGTCGCCGCCACCCTCTCGGGCGAGCGTGAAGTGATGTACCAAGGCGAGCGCCGTCAGTCTCACGACGTGCATCGGCAAATGGGCTGGGACCCGCTGGTGCTGCGGCCCAAAGAGGCCCTGGCCTTGATGAACGGCACTGCCGTGATGACCGGCCTCGCTTGCTTGGCCTATGCCCGCGCCGATTACCTGCTCAAACTGGCGACCCGCATCACCGCGCTCAACGTGGTGGCGTTGCAAGGCAATCCGGAGCACTTCGACGAGCGCCTGTTCGCCGCCAAACCGCACCCCGGCCAGATGCAGGTCGCGGCCTGGCTGCGCAAGGACCTGGCCATCGACGCGCCCACCGCGCCGCTGCATCGCTTGCAGGATCGCTACTCCCTGCGTTGCGCACCGCATGTACTGGGCGTGCTGGCGGACAGCCTGAGCTGGCTGCGGGGGTTCATCGAAATCGAGCTCAACAGCGCCAACGACAACCCGATCATCGATGCCGAAGCCGAGCGCGTGCTGCACGGCGGGCACTTCTATGGCGGCCATATCGCCTTCGCCATGGACAGCCTGAAGAATCTGGTGGCCAACGTGGCCGACCTGCTCGATCGCCAGCTGGCGCTGCTGGTGGATGAGCGCTACAACCATGGCCTGCCGAGCAACCTGTCTGGCGCGCCAGCCGATCGCGCGATGATCAACCACGGCTTCAAGGCCGTGCAGATCGGCACCAGCGCCTGGACCGCCGAGGCCCTGAAGAACACCATGCCGGCCAGCGTGTTCTCCCGCTCCACCGAATGTCACAACCAGGACAAGGTGAGCATGGGCACCATCGCCGCCCGCGACGCGATTCGTGTGCTGGAGCTGACCGAACAGGTCGCCGCCGCCACGCTGATCGCCGCGAATCAGGGCGTCTGGCTGCGCGGTCGCGACGCAGAGGCACGCCCGCTGCCACCGGTTCTGGCTGCCATGCACCAGCAACTGCGCGAAGACTTCCCGCCGGTCATCGAAGACCGTGCGCTGGAAGGCGAACTGCGGCTGTGCCTGCAACGCATCGCCGAGCAACACTGGAGGCTGCATGCGTAGCAAAGGCGTTTTCCACGAAGACACCGAAGTGCTGGTGCCGTTTTTCGACGTCGACACCATGCATGTCGTCTGGCACGGGCACTACGTGAAGTACCTGGAGGTCGCGCGCTGCGCCCTGCTCGACAAGCTCGGCCACAACTACACGCACATGCTCGAATCCGGCTATGCATGGCCGGTGATCGACTTGCAACTGCGCTACGTGCGCGGCGCGGTGTTCGGCCAGCGCATCAACGTTCGCGCAAGCCTGGTGGAGTGGGAAAACCGCTTGAAGATCGACTACCTGATCACCGACAAGGCCACCGGCGAGCGCCTGACCCGCGCCAGCACCGTGCAAGTAGCCGTGCGGATCGAAGACCGCGAAATGCAACTGGCCTGCCCCAAGGTCTTCGTCGAAGCGGTCGAGAGGGCCCTGCAATGAACACTCTGCGCAAAACCCTGTACACGCTGCTGTTGATGAGCGCCGCCACCTTGGCCCACGCCTTCGACCTGCAACAACTGAGCGAACAACTGGCCAAGCCCGAGGTGATCCACGGCGGCTTCATCCAGGAAAAACACCTGCGCTCCCTGCCCCAACCCCTGACCAGCAAGGGCAACTTCGTGCTGGCCAAAGACTTCGGCCTGTTGTGGCTGCTGGACACGCCTCTCAAGCAGGACTACCGCATCACCGCCGCAGGCATCGCCCGGCGTGAAGCCGACAACATCTGGCAGACGCTGCCCGGCAAGAGCGCCGGTGCCGAACAGAACCGTCTGTTCCTCGCCGTGCTGCAAGGTGACAGCAGCGGCCTGCAACGGGATTTCGAGCTGCAGGTCACAGGTGATGCGCAAAACTGGCACCTGACCCTGGTGCCGCGTTCGATGCTGTTGAAGCAGATTTTCAAGCAGATCAACATCGACGGCGGCGCCCTTGTACAGCGCATCGAACTGCTGGAAACCCAGGGTGACAGCACGCTGCTGAAGATGATCGACAGCACCAGCGCCAAACCCCTGAGCGATGGGGAGCGCGCTGACTTTGCGCGCTGAACGCCTGCTTCCGCGCCTGTTTCTGGTCATCCTGCTGGGGGTAATGGCGCTGGCGGGCTGGCAGTGGCGTGCAGGCGCGCCGTTGTCGGCGAACCTCATGGAACTGGTGCCCGGCAGCAGCCCTGACGCGCTGGAGCTGCGCGCCGAGCAACGCATTCAGGAGCCGCTGAATCGCGAAATGCTGGTGCTCGTCGGCCACACCGACCGAGCGCAGGCGGTCGAGCTGGCCCGGCAGATCAGCGAACGCTGGCAGGCCAGCGGCCTGTTCGAAAAGGTGCAATGGAACCTGCAGGCCGACCTTCCTGCCCTGCGTAAGCAATTACTGGCCGGGCGCTTGGCGATGCTGTCCAGCGCCGACCGCAGTGAGCTGATCGAGCACCCTGACGTCTTCATCCAAAAACGTGTGCAGAACCTGTTCGATCCTTTTGGCGGGTTCAGCGTGGTCGCCAGCCAGGACGACTGGCTGGGCCTGACCGGGCGTATCCAGAACAGCCAGCCCAGCCACGGCTCGGTGCAACTGGACGTCGGCAGCGGCGCCTTGATCGCCGGCGCCGATGGCAAGAGCTGGGTGCTGCTGCGTGCCAGAACCTCCGCCGATGCCTTCGACATGAGCCTGCCGCTTAAAGTCAGCGCGCTGCTGGACGAGGCCCGCGTAGAAGCCGCCCACAGCGACGGCCAACTACTCGCCGCCAGCGGACTGCTGTACGCAGCACAGGGCCAGCAGCAGGCCACCCGGGAAATCACCTGGGTCGGCGGCGGTGCCACGCTGGGGATCCTGATGCTGTTGCTGCTGGCGTTCAAACGCTGGCGGGTGTTGCTGGCGTTCGTCCCGGTGATCGTCGGCATGCTGTTCGGCGCCACGGCCTGCGTCGCGCTGTTCGGCAAGATGCACGTGATGACGCTGGTGCTGGGTTCGAGCCTGATAGGCGTGGCCGTCGATTACCCGCTGCACTACCTCTCCAAGGGCTGGAGCCTGAAACCCTGGCGCAGTTGGTCGGCCCTGCGCCTGACGCTGTCAGGTCTGAGCCTGAGCCTGGCCACCAGTTGCATTGGCTACCTGGCCCTGGCCTGGACGCCGTTCCCGGCCCTGACCCAGATCGCGGTGTTCTCGGCGGCCGGGCTGATCGGCGCATACCTCACGGCCGTGTGCCTGCTGCCTGCGCTGCTTAAAGGTGTGGAACTGCGTCCGGCGCAATGGCCGCTCACGCTGACCGAGACGCTGGTCGGGCTGCGCCTGCGCTTGCTCAAGCGGGTAGGTACGCCGGTGCTGTTGGCCCTGCTGATGATTTTCTGCGCAGCGGGCCTATGGCAACTGACCACCAAGAATGACATCCGCCAGTGGATCGCCGCGCCCCAGAGTCTGACCGATGAAGCCCGGGCCGTGGCGCGCATCACCGGCTATCAGCCCACCAGCCAGTTCTTCCTCGTGCGCGCAGACAATCAGCAGCAGTTGCTCGAACGCCAGGCCGCGCTAAGCCAGCGCCTCGATCAGTTAGTGATGCTGGGCAAGCTGCAAGGTTATCTGTCCCTCAATCAACTGGTGGCCACACCCGCCCAGCAACAGACCGCCCGTGCGGCGCTGGAGACCTTGCCCAAGCACTGGCAACCCCTGCTGGCCCTGGGCGTACCGGCAGAAGCCCTCGACAAGGAACTCGCCAGCCTGCGCGCCCTGCCCGTTCAAGACATCGACAGCGCCCTGGCCGGCCCGCTGGGCGAGCCCTGGCGGCTGTTGTGGATGGGTGAAACCCCTGACGGCGTGGCCGGGATGGTCAGCCTGCAAGGCCTGAACGACGCCACCCTGTTGCGCGTCCAGTCTCAGGACCTGCCCGGAGTACAACTGGTGGACCGGTTGGGCGATCTGAACAAGGTTTTCGCCGCGACCCAGATCAGCGCCGCCGAACTGAAACTCTTGTCCTGTGTGTTGATCGTGCTGCTGTTGATCCTGCCATTCGGTCTGGGCGGTGCGCTGCGAGTGATCGCCTTGCCGCTGCTGGCCGCGGTGTGCAGTCTGGCGAGCCTGGGCTGGCTGGGTCAGCCGCTGACGCTGTTCAGCCTGTTCGGCCTGCTGCTGGTGACCGCCATCAGCGTCGATTACGCGATCCTGATGCGCGAGCAGATCGGCGGCGCGGCGGTCAGCCTGCTGGGCACCTTGCTGGCAGCCGCCACGACCTGGTTGTCGTTCGGTCTGCTGGCGATTTCCAGCACGCCGGCGGTGAGCAATTTTGGCCTGTCGGTGAGCCTGGGGCTGGCGTTCAGCTTCATGCTCGCGCCGTGGGCCGGCACTCAGGAAGGCCATGAAGCCGCACGCGAGCAAGAGGTGTCGGCATGATTGCCACGCTGCTGCCCGCATTGCTGGGCATGAATCGCCCCCTGCCCGCCCCTGCGGCAGGTGCTGTCAAAACACTCGAAAAGGAAAACTTGTGCCCATGACCGATATGGAATCCCGTCAGATCGTGGTGATCGGCGCCGGCCCTGCCGGTGCCATCGCCGCTGCCTTGCTCAAACGCAAGGGCCATGACGTGCTGATCGTCGAGCGCCAGCAGTTCCCGCGCTTCTCCATCGGTGAGAGCCTGCTGTCCCACTGCCTGGATTTCGTCGAAGAAGCGGGCATGCTCGATGCCGTCAAGGCCGCTGGTTTCCAGCTGAAAAATGGTGCTGCGTTTGCCTGTGGCGACCAGTACAGCGCGTTCGATTTCGGTCAGACCTTCAGCAATGGCAAGCCGACCACCTTCCAGGTGCAGCGCGCCGACTTCGACAAACTGCTGGCCGATGAAGCCGAGCGCCAGGGCGTGGAAATCCGCTACCAGCACAGCATCACTGCCGCCGACTTCAATGCTGACCAGCCGCTGCTGGACGTGCAACGGGCCGATGGCAGCCAGTACCGCGTGCAGGCTGCGTTTGTGCTCGACGCCAGCGGCTATGGCCGCGTGCTGCCGCGCCTGCTGGACCTCGAAGCGCCGTCGAATTTTCCGCTGCGCCAGGCGGTATTCACCCACGTCGAGGACCGCATCGACGACCAAGGCTTCGACCGCGAGAAGATCCTGGTCACCGTGCACCCGACCCTGCGCGACGTCTGGTTCTGGTCGATCCCGTTCAGCAATGGTAGTTGTTCGGTGGGCGTAGTGGCCTCGGCCGAACGCTTCAAGGACAAACCCGACGATCTGGACGCCTGCCTGCGCGCCTTCATCGATGAAACCCCGAGCCTGGCCCGGGTGCTACAAAACGCGGTCTGGGATACCCCGGCGCGGACCATTGGCGGCTATGCGGCCAATGTCAAAACCCTGCACGGCAAGGGCTTCGCGCTGCTGGGCAACGCCGCGGAATTCCTCGACCCGGTGTTCTCTTCCGGCGTGACCATCGCCATGCGCTCGGCGAGCATGGCCGCAGGCGTGCTGCATCGTCAGTTGCAGGGCGAGGCCGTGGACTGGGAAAGCGAATTCGCAACGCCGCTGAAAAAGGGCGTCGACACCTTCCGTGCCTACGTTGAAGGCTGGTACGAGGGCAGTTTCCAGGACGTGATCTTTTACCCCAACAGCACCAACGACATTCGCCGCATGATCTGTTCGATCCTCGCCGGGTACGCCTGGGACGAGCGCAATCCGTTTGTCGCCGAGCCCAAGCGCCGCCTGCGCATGCTGGCCGAAGTCTGCGCGGGTACCGACGCATGAGCGAGCCATTCTTCAGCCCCACCTACGTCGAAGAAACCCGCCTGGGCTTTGCCTTCCTGCGCAGCCACACCTGGCAGCATCACGTGTTGCGCGTGGCCATCAACGACCTGCGCAGCCTGTTCAGCGAACCACCACCGCAAGACCCGGTGATCCTCGATGCCGGCTGCGGCCAGGGCAAATCCTTTCAGTATCTGTACAAGGTGTTCAACCCGTTGCAGATTCTGGGGGTGGATGCAGACCCCGTCAGTCTCAAACTCAGCGGCGAAGAAGCCGAGCGCCGCCGTTTCAACGTCGAGCTGATCGGCAGTGACTGCGCCGCCCTGAAGCTGCCCGACGCCAGTGTCGACATGGTGTTCTGCCACCAGACGTTTCATCACCTGGTCGAGCAGGAAAACGCCCTGGCCGAGTTCTATCGTGTGCTCAAGCCGGGGGGCTATCTGCTGTTTGCCGAATCCACCGAGGCGTATATCGATACCTGGGTGATTCGCTGGTTTTTCCGTCATCCGATGCACGTGCAGAAGAGCGCGGCGCAATATCTGGACATGCTGAGCACAGAAGGTTTTCAATTTGCCCCGCAGAACGTTTCCTACCCCTACCTGTGGTGGAGCCGTGCCAGGGATTTCGGCCTGCTGGAACGCATGAAACTGGTCAAACCCAAGCCCTTTGGCGAACGTGAAGAGACGCTGGTCAATGTCGTCGCACGCAAACCGCTACAGGCACCACACAAAGGTGACACACCATGATTCGCGCCCTGCTGCTGGCTTGCATGTTGATGCTGAGCGCCTGCGCCAGCCACGCCCCGTTGCCCGCCCAGATTCCGCACATCAAGTTCCCTGTGCAGTTGCACGTGCAGCGCGAACAGGCCGGCCAGCGCCAGGACTGGTTGCTGGTGGCCCAGAAGGAACGCCATGGACTGCGCTTTTCGCTGATGGACCCACTAGGCATCCCAGTGGCGCGTCAGCTGCTGCACGAAGAAACCTGGAAAGCCGACGGCCTGTTGCCGCCCAATCCTGAGGCGCGGGAGCTGTTCGCTGCGGTGCTGTTTGCGCTGACGTCCGAGAAGGAGGTGCGCTTCGATTACCCCGGCGTGCAACTGCTGCCCCATGGCCGCACCCTGGATGAGCGCTGGCGCGTGGACTACGCCTCCGAAGGTTTTTTCCGCATCACGCTTGAGGGCGGCGAGTTGCAATACATCGTCAGCCCGCTGCAGGGCAAGGCGTCCAAATGACGGCGTACCTCAATGCACTGGGGCTGGTCTGCGCGTTAGGCGATGACCGCGCCAGCGTGGCACGCACATTGTTCGCCGGTGATGCCTCGTGCATGCGCGCTGAAAGCGGCTGGGTGCCTGAGCGCGATTTGCCGGTGGCCGCCGTGAGAAGCCCGCTGCCGCCAATGCCCGCCGACATGGCGCGCCACGACAGCCGCAACAATCAGCTGCTGCTGGCCGCCGCACAGCAAATCGAACCCGCAATCCGCGAGGCGATCAGCCGATACGGCCGCCACCGGATCGCCGTGATCCTGGGCACCAGCACCTCGGGCATCGACGAAGCCAGCCGTGGCATCGCCACTTACCTGAGCGAGCAGGCGTTCCCCGCGAGCTACGACTACCGCCAGCAGGAACTGAGCGCGCCGGCCAACTTCCTCGCGCAATGGCTGGACCTGAGCGGCCCGACCTACGTCATCTCCACCGCCTGCACCTCCAGCGCTCGGGCCCTGCTCAGCGCTCGCCGCCTGCTGGACATGAACCTGTGCGACGCGGTGTTGTGTGGCGGTGTGGACAGCCTGTGCAAACTGACACTGAACGGATTTTCATCCCTGGAAGCGGTGTCGGACGGGCGCTGCAACCCGTTTTCGATCAACCGCAACGGTATCAATATCGGCGAAGCCGCCGTGCTGTTCCTGATGACCCGCGACGCCACCGGCGAGCATGAAATCGCCCTGCTCGGCGCAGGCGCCAGCTCCGACGCCCACCATATCTCAGCCCCGGAACCAAGTGGCCTGGGCGCGCAACAGGCGATGCACAAGGCGCTACGAAGCGCTGATCTGCAAGCCAGCGACATCGGCTACCTCAACCTGCACGGCACGGCGACCCAGCACAATGACGCAATGGAAAGCCTGGCGGTAAACACCGTGTTCCCCCACGGCGTGCCCTGCTCATCGACCAAACCCATGAGCGGCCACACCCTGGGCGCGGCGGGTGCGCTGGAGGCGGCATTCTGCTGGCTGGCCCTGGCACCGGAGAACCGCGACTGCCTGCTGCCGCCTCATGTCTGGGACGCCCAAGCCGATACAAACCTGCCCGCACTTGCGCTGGTCAACACCGGTGACGTGCTGCGCGCCGATGCGCCGCGGCGCTTCATGAGCAACTCGTTCGCCTTTGGCGGCAACAACGTCAGCCTGATAATCGGAGAAGGCCCATGAACGCCATGACGCCATCTTTGTGGCCTGCGGCCGAACTCTTGCCCCATGCCGGGGACATGATCCTGATCGACGAAGTGCTCGAATTTGACGAAGAACAGATCCGCACCCGCACCCTCGTGCGTCCGGGCGGGCTGTTCAATCGCGCCGATGGCAGCCTCCCTGCGTGGGTCGCGATCGAGCTGATGGCCCAGAGCGTCGCGGCCTATGCAGGGTGCCAGGCCAAAGTGAAGGGCGAGCCGGTGGAGCTGGGTTTCCTGCTCGGCACGCGCAAGTTCGAATGCAACGTCGAGCACTTCCCGGCAGGCAGCGAACTGCTGATCCACGCCCAGCGTTCCCTGCAGGATGACAACGGCATGGGCGTTTTCGAGTGCCTGCTCACCGGCCCCGACATTCAGGTCGTGGCCCGCCTCAACGTATACCGTCCACCGCAATCGGCGGGTTATCTGGCCGAAGGAGCCGCACATGACTGATTCAATCCTGGTCACCGGTTCCAGCCGTGGCATTGGCCGCGCCATCGCCCTGCGCCTGGCGCAATCGGGCTACGACATCGTGCTGCATTGCCGCAGCGGGCGTGCCGAAGCCGAAGCCGTTCAGGGCGAGATCCAGGCCCTTGGCCGACAGGCGCGGGTGCTGCAATTCGACGTGGCCGACCGTGCCGCGTGCAAGGCCGCTCTCGAAGCCGACGTGGAGACTTTCGGCGCCTACTACGGCGTGGTCTGCAACGCCGGCCTGACCCGCGACGGTGCATTCCCGGCATTGACCGAGGACGATTGGGACAGCGTTCTGCGCACCAACCTGGACGGCTTCTACAACGTGCTGCACCCGTTGACCATGCCGATGATCCGTCGTCGCGCAGCCGGGCGGATTGTCTGCATCACCTCGGTCTCTGGCCTGATCGGCAATCGCGGGCAGGTCAACTACAGCGCCTCCAAGGCCGGTGTGATCGGCGCGGCCAAGGCCCTGGCCATTGAACTGGCCAAACGCAAGATCACCGTCAACTGCGTCGCGCCGGGTCTGATCGACACCGCGATGCTCGACGAAAACGTGCCTGTGGATGAACTGCTGAAGATGATCCCCGCGCAACGCATGGGCACCCCGGAAGAAGTCGCCGGTGCCGTGAATTTCCTGATGTCGGCGGAAGCTTCGTACATCACCCGCCAGGTGCTGGCGGTCAACGGAGGCTTGTGCTGATGAAGCGCGTCGTCGTCACCGGCATGGCCGGCATCACCTCGCTGGGCAGTGACTGGGCCAGCATCGAGGCCAACTTCAGCGCCAACCGCAGCGGCATCCGGCACATGGACGAGTGGGACCGGTTCACCGAACTCAACACGCGGCTGGCCGGGCCCATCGACGATTTCGCCGTGCCGTCCCACTGGACGCGCAAGCAACTGCGCAGCATGGGCCGGGTGTCACGGCTGGCGGTCGGTGCCTCGGAACAGGCGCTGCTGGACGCAGGCCTTCTGGGCGACACCAGCATTCGCGACGGGCGCATGGGCGTGGCCTGCGGCTCGTCCACCGGCAGCACCGACGAGATCAAGGCGTTCGGCAACATGCTGCTCAATTCGGTGGCCGACGGCCTGAACGCCAACTCCTACGTGCGCATGATGCCCCACACCACGGCGGCGAATATCAGCATCTTCTTCAGCCTCACCGGGCGCCTGATCCCGACGTCCAGCGCCTGCACCAGCGGCAGCCAGGGCATCGGCTATGCCTATGAGGCGATCAAGTTCGGACGCCTGCCGATGATGCTCGCCGGCGGCGCCGAAGAGCTGTGCCCCACCGAGGCGATGGTGTTCGACGCGCTGTACGCCACAAGCCTGAAGAACGATACGCCGCACTTGAGCCCCCGCCCCTACGACACCAGCCGTGACGGCCTGGTGATCGGCGAAGGCGGCGGCATGCTGGTGCTTGAAGAACTGGAGCACGCCCTGGCCCGTGGCGCAAAAATCCACGCGGAAATCGTTGGTTTCGGCAGCAACGCCGACGGCGTGCACACCACCCGCCCGGAACAGATCACCATGCGCCGCGCAATGGAACTGGCCCTGGAAGACGCCAACCTGGCGCCCGATGCCATCGGTTACGTCAACGGCCACGGCACGGCCACCGAGCAGGGTGACATCGCCGAAACCCTGGCCACCCAGGCCCTGTTTGGCTCGCGGATGCCCATCAGCTCGCAGAAGAGTTTCCTGGGCCACACCCTGGGCGCCTGTGGCGCGCTGGAATCCTGGTTCACCATCGAAATGATGAACCGCGACCGCTACATCCATACCCTGAATCTGGATGACGTCGACAGCCGCTGCGGCGAACTGGACTACCTGCGCGGCGAACCGCGGCACATGAGCCACGAGTTCGTGATGAACAACAACTTCGCTTTTGGCGGGGTCAACACGTCGTTGATTTTCCGTCGCTGGCCGTAAAAGCATTGCTACGGTTGATTTACCTAACTTCTGGAGAAATGGAATGCCCTCCCTGCTTCGCGCTGCACTGATCGTTCTGGCTTTAGTGTCTGTCACGGCCTGCACCAACAAGCGCCTGGTTACACCCGACAGAACGCTGCCCGCCACCCTGCATGCCGACCACGAAAAGACCCAACAGGCGATCCTCACTACGCTGGTCAAGCGCAAGTGGGAAGTGCAACGAGTCAGCCCGGATCTGGTTCAGGCACAGATCACCGTGCGCGGGCAGTACCACGCCGAAATCGATATCCCGTACACCGCCGATCACTACCAGATCAAATACCGCGACAGCCGCGAGCTGAACTACAAGGACGGCAAGATTCACAAGAACTACAACCGCTGGGTCAGGCTGCTGGACAAAGGCATCCTGCGTGAATTGCGCGACGAACAGGCCAAGGCCACGGCACATAGCCTGTCCACCGGGGCGGCCCAGGCCATTGCCCAACCCGTGCAGTAACTGTCGATCATCTCAAGGAGTGAAACCATGAAACTGAAAATCCTCGCCGCCACCGCCGCTGTCGTTCTGGGCACCCTGCCAGGCATCAGCCAGGCCCGTGACACCGCGCTGTATCTGCCATTCGATAAGGTCGTCGCGCAGATGATCCAGGAGAAGAAACTGGACGGCAGCGTGAAGTTCTACCTGGCAGGCGTCACGCCCAAGGGCAAGGTTGCAGTGCTGTCGCCGAACGCGGTGACCAACAAGAAAACCAACGCCTTCAACAAGTCGGACAACGACGCCTGCGAGTGGGCATTGCAGTCGGCGATCCTGCAGCTGAACGAAGCCGCAAAAGGCGCAGGTGCCAACGCGGTGGTCAACATCGCCAGCTACTACAAGAAGATCGAACGCAAGGACCCGGCCACCTACGAATGCCACGCCGGTGCTGTGATGGCGGGGGTTGCGTTGAAGGGTGATCTGGCGAAGGTGCAGTGATACCTGATCGGCGCATTACTACGTAGCAGTCCGGCTTGCCGGCGGTAGCGATTTCAAGGGCGCCACCGCCGGCAAGTCGTGCTGCTACAGGGGTTTTCGACATCATCCTGTTCTGCGCGTCACCAGCTCTACAAACGCCTTGGCCATGGGGGATTTCTGGTCCTTGCGCTGCACCAGCCATACCGCGGAGGTCGCTTCAGGGTCGAGCAGGGTGCGATACACAACGCCCTCGATGCGCATCCGCTGATAGGACGCCGGCATTACCGTCACGCCGAGCCCCGCCGCCACCAGACCGATAATGGTTATTGCCTCGCCCGCCTCCTGGGTGAACAACGGACTGAAACCCGCGTCTCGCGCCAGGCTCAGTAACTGCGCATACAGGCCGCTGCCATAGCTGCGCGGAAAGAACACGAACGGCTCGCTGGCAAGCTCTTTGAGGTACAGGCCATTGTCGCTGCCTTTAGCCAGCGGATGATCGGAGCGCAGAATCGCCACCAAAGGCTCACGCAGCAACTCCACAGCCGCCAGTGAATCAGGCAACGGCAGAGGGCGCATGATGCCAACCTGGATCGATTGATCTTCCAGACGCTCGGCCACCTCCTTGCTGCTCATCTCCTGAAGCGCCAGATGCACAGCCGGATGGCGCTGGCGAAAGGCAAAGATCGCCTGCGGGATGCTGGACGTGAACGGCGCCGAAGCGGTGAAGCCGATCTTTAGCTCGCCCAGTTCACCCAACTGCGCGCGCCGGGCGACGTCCGAGGCTTTTTCTACTTGCGCCAGCACCAGACGCGCTTCGTCCAGAAACAACCGCCCGGCCTCGCTCAGCTCCACCCGTCGGTTGGTTCGCTCGAACAACCGTGCGCCCAATTCCTGTTCCAGCGCCTGGATCTGTTGGCTCAGCGGTGGCTGCGAGATACCGAGGGACTCGGCAGCCCGGCCAAAATGCAGCTCTTCAGCCACCGCAATGAAGTAGCGCAGGTGTCGTAATTCCATGGCAAATCCATTAGGTCGTTAAACCTATCAAACAGGTCGAACAATATATTGGAAGGAATCGTTAGCTGGCTATATTCTTTTTCTCATCGCCGCTCCAGCCCTGAGGTACACCGTGAATACTGCTGCATCCCCCGCCGCGTCCGCGCCTGATTCGATCAACGCCGCCATACCGCTGGGTGATACCTACATCGAAAAAGACACCCCGGCCTTCATGCGCACCGTGCTTGCGCTGTTTGCCGGCGGCTTTGCGACCTTCGCCGTGCTCTACTGCGTGCAGCCGATGATGCCGATGCTGTCCCGCGAGTTCTCGATCAATGCGGCCCAGAGCAGCCTGATCCTCTCGGTGGCCACCGCAATGCTCGCCATCGGCCTGCTCATCACCGGCCCGATTTCCGACCGCCTCGGGCGCAAATCGGTGATGGTCTTCGCGCTGTTCTCCGCCGCATTGTTCACCATCGCCAGCGCCGCGATGCCGACCTGGGAAGGCATTCTGCTCACCCGGGCGATGGTGGGGCTTTCGCTGAGCGGCCTGGCGGCGGTGGGAATGACCTACCTCAGCGAAGAAATCCACCCGCAGCACATCGGCTTGGCGATGGGGCTGTATATCGGCGGCAACGCCATTGGCGGCATGAGCGGACGGCTGATTACCGGGGTGTTGAGTGACTTCGTCAGCTGGCACACCTCGCTGATGATAATGGGCCTGATCGCCTTGGGCGCTGCCAGCCTGTTCTGGAAGTTCCTGCCGCCGTCGCGCAACTTCCGCCCTCGCCCGCTCAATGCCCGCAGCCTGCTGGACGGCTTTGTACTGCAGTTTCGCGACGCCGGCTTGCCGTGGCTGTTCCTTGAAGGCTTCCTGCTGATGGGCGCCTTCGTCACGCTGTTCAACTACATCGGCTATCGCCTGCTGGCCGATCCCTACAACCTCAGCCAGGCCGTGGTCGGGCTGTTCTCGGTGGTCTACCTGTCAGGCATCTACAGCTCGGCGAAAATCGGCGCCCTGGCTGACAAACTTGGCCGCCGCAACGTGCTGTGGGCCGTGATCGTGCTGATGCTGGCGGGCGTGGCGCTGACGATGTTTGCACCGCTGGCGATTGTGGTCATCGGCGTGCTGATGTTCACCTTCGGCTTCTTCGGCGCCCACTCGGTGGCCAGCAGCTGGATCGGCCGCCGCGCCATCAAGGCCAAGGGCCAGGCTTCATCGCTGTACCTGTTCAGCTACTACGTCGGCTCCAGCGTCGCCGGCACCGGCGGCGGCGTGTTCTGGCACTACGCGGGCTGGAACGGGATCGGCGTATTCATCGGCATTCTGCTGCTGGTGGCCCTGGGCGCGGCGTTGAAACTGGCGAAGGTGAAGCCGTTGGCGGTGAATGTGCAGGTTTGACCGGCTGCAGGTTAGTCGGCTGCCCAGGCGACGCTGACAAGCAACCGGTTGTCCTGCTTTTGCAGGGTCAGGGACTGCATCCTCGCGCCTTCGTGTTCCACCCGGATCAGCCAGCCGACCAGAGCGGCGGCATCTCCGGCGAGCGTTGCTTGCAGACGATGACTGTCACTTTCGAGCTGCAAAAGCTCAAGCCCGGCCGATGCGGCGCTTTCGCTTACCTGATGGGCCATCGGCTGACTGAATTTCAGCGGCGGCACGGCCCGAGCGCTGCTGATTTCTCTGGCGAGCGACAGGCGTTGCTGAAATATCCGCTCCGCGTTTTCCAAACGTTGCTGGGTGGGTTGCCAGCCTGCCTTGTACAGGGCGACCCCAATCAGGAAAGCGCAAAGCACCGTCAGCATCTGCCGGTCCCGCAGGGCGAGCTGTTGCCAATGGTTCACGAGTGAACCCAGCCATTTCGGCCGGCCCATCACCGAGTGCTCCCGTGCAAGGTCAATACAGCCCTGACACCTTCACGCTCCTTGCTGACGCTGTCGAGACGAATCGCCAGGCCACGCTTTTCTGCCCTATCCCGCAGACGCTCCAGTTCATGGAAACCGGTCGCGACGATCATCAGCTTCCAGCCTTCCGTGATCTGAAACTCGGCCCGGCTTACCTCTATGCCATCACCGCTCACCTGCTCGGCAAGCGCCAAGAGCGCCGACATTGGCCCCTGCTCATCACCCCGCTGAGCCTTCAGTGCTTTGAACTGCATGGGCAGGTCGACGATGCGTGCGTGCCCGGGATAGAGCATTTGGAAATGCTGCAGGCTCTGCGCATACAACTGACTGGCCCGGGCCTCCAGATGATGGATGCGAGCAAGCCCGCAGCCCCATAACATCAGGAGCAGACATGCGAGAGCCAAAAGCACCGGACGTAAGCGCCACGGTCGATGCGAGATGCGAAACTCCCCCTGCAACAGCTCAATGCCGCTGCCCTTGCCCTGCATGAGCAGAGGTGGCAGCCGGCTTTCGTCCACGCTTTGCCAGGAAATGTCCGCAGGCAGATGCGGTCGCAGAGTGCTCATCGCCTGTTCAGAGAGCGCAATGCGCGCCTCAAGCCCACCGCCGATCAGCCAGCGCCCCTCTGAACCAACACCGCATGGTCGATCGGCCGCAAGCATATCGGCGTCGACACGAACGCTCTCCACATGGATCTCTGCGGTCTGAAGCGCGCCCAGCAGTTCCCGCAACAACGCCTTGGCAATAATCAGTAAAGGGTAGCGGCGCTCAACATCCGGTTTTCCAACGGCAACATGCAGGGCGTCGACATCCTCGCCCAAATGCTCCTCGACGGCGTAGCCCAGCGCCATGGGTCGAGGTCTTTTGCGTGAGGGCCAACACGGGCTTCGGATCCAGCTGCAGGCCTCCATTGGCAGAATCACCTGGACAGCCTTCCCTTGCAGGGTCCGCCCCGCCTCGGCCAAGGTACATTCACGCATCGGGATGTCCTGGCCACCACAGCGAACGACTTCGAATCGGGTCGTCCCAATGACACTTTGAGGGCTGAAGTACAACCACTGAGTCACAGCGCATCCTCTTGCGTCGAGGGCAGAAGCCGGCGTTGAAGAATACGCACGCGCTGCGTATTGGCCACACGCTCGATGTCAGTCACCAGCGTCAATTGACGGTCAGCCACGCTCACCTGCGCCGTGATACGGAACCAGCGGCTGCTCACCCCCAAGCCGTGAGTGGAAAGGCCAAGTCCTTCAACCCCTGGCACGCGGGTGAACGAAGCCGCATCCGCATAGCCCTGCGCGGGCCTGTGCCTGGCCAGGGACAGCGCGGTGCCGGGCGTCATACCCTCAAGACTTGCCAGCACTTGGGCAGGTGCCGTGTTGACGTTCAGCACAGCGTCTTTTGGCAACACGGCCACCCAGGGCAGCAACCGCTGCAAATCGCTTTTGCGCAAACCGGATATCCGGTGCAGTTGTGAGGTGTCGTTGAGTATGAGGCCCTGCAGCGGCGCGAGATCGAAGGGCGCGATTCCCAATGTGTCGAGCAACCGGGACCAGCGCTGCGCATGGACGTCATCCGGACCACCGGGCGCCGTGAGTCGCGTCAGGTTGAACCGCCCGCCAAGATCCTCGATGTTCAGGCTGCCCCCGATGTCCGGCAAGCGAAAGCCTTTTGGAGCGATAGCCCAAGCCTGAGCCAGATGGGTGGTGCGAGCTTCTTGCCAGTCGATTCCGTGCAACAGCTGCACCCCATGACCTTCCACCGCCAATGCCGCCTGGCGAAGAGAAATTTCATGCACCTGCTGCGCCGTGCCTTGCAGCGCCAGACGATGATTGCGCAGCAGGCTGCCGATCACCATCAGCGCAAGACTCGTGATCAGCAATACACTGAGCAGCGCCACACCTCGCTGGCCGACGCGTGTCACGCATCACCTGCCAACGGAATAACCCGGCGAATCAGCTCCAGACGCGGAACTGACAAAACCATTTCCAAGGCTCGTGGATGGTCGGCTGGGAGCCGGGTCGGCCATTGGTCTTGCCAGCCCAGTTTGCGATCATAAAGGCGCCACTCAAGGCTGCGTACGTCCCTGAGCAACAGCTGTTTGTGTACATAATCCCCATCGGGGCTTCGGCTATGACGCCAGAGTTGCCCCTGCTCGATCACATAACTGACCTCCTGCCGCTCTCCCCTCGAATGCCCAAGAGGATTGCGCCAGTTACCGCGATGCAAATTCAGAACGCCGTGACGCACCTGTATCGCCTGGCGCTTTGGCGATACGATGACCTGCAGCACGTCGCGCTCGATGATCGCGACCGCCCTGAGTAAGGCACGCAGGTCCTGTTCTTGTTGGCGCACCTGCTCCCGAACCCTGAAGAGACCGTCGAACAATTGTCCTCCCGCAAGTCCCAGCAGGCTGAAAATCGCCAGGCTGATGAGCAGTTCGAGCAACGTGAATCCCTTGTGCCTGGTCATGGGGAAGTGGTTTCCAGCGCCAAGACGATCCAGGCCTGGCTCTGCAGAGCAATCGTTCCATCAGCACCGCGCACGTCCAGTGCGACGTTCAGGAAGCGGCCGCCAGGGTCGCGCTCTACCCGCTGCTCGATCGTCCACTGCTGTCCGCCGAAAGCACGTGTCACACGCTGTCGGCCAAGGTCGGGACGCTGAAGCCGCAACTCGGCCAGATGGTTGTCAGCCAGCCAACTGGCAAAGAGGCGCTCGCGCAAGGCCGCGTTCTGCTGCAGCACGAACTGGCAGGCAGACAGGACGGCGGTGACCAGCAAGGCGAACACCGCAAGGGCAACCATGACCTCGAGCAAGGTGAAGCCGCGCTCAGCCTTCATGGATCGTCGCATCGTTGATGCCGTCGCCGGAAAGGGTCAACCAACGCCCTTGTGCGCTTTCGTAGTGAAGCGAAAAAGCGCTGAACTCATCGTTGCTCAGGATCAGCACCTGCGGCCCGCCGCCACGCTCGACCAGATTCGATGCGTACCCCTCGACCTCCAGACGAAAGTGAAGCCCATCAGGCAACGGGTAGTCTTCTTGCGAGCGCCAGTGGCCGCCGATGCGGGCCATCCGCTGGTAGCCACCGGGTTCGAAATATAGTCCATACTCCAGCCCTTCGGCCACTGCGCGCCCCCGCAGAAGGTGGAGAACGCTCAGCAGTTCCTCCCCATGTGAACGCGCCTGCTGCGCAGGCCCGGCACTCAATACGGGAATGACCAGTGCCAGCAACACGCCCATGAGCGCCATGACCACCAGCAGTTCGAACAAGGTGAAACCGAGGCTGCGCCGGGAACTCACCGGACCACCCGTGCGTCACTGTCCAAGGTCACATCGACCCCGCCTGTCCTGCCCTTGGCGCCATGCGAATACAGGTCGTAAGGCGCTCCGCGTGCGCCAGGGCTCAAGTATTGATAGGGCATGCCCCAGGGATCGGACGGCAGTGTCCTCAGGTATCCCCGTGGATTCCAGTTCTTCGCCGCAGGGGTGCCGACCGGGCGCTTGACCAGTGCATCAAGCCCTTGTGATGTCGACGGGTAGGTGGCGTTGTCGAGCCGGTACATTTCCAGCGCTGTGCCGAGCGCCTGAATGTCCGTCCGGGCAGCCATGACCCTGGCCTCATCAGGACGGCTCATGAATTGCGGAATGACCATGGCGCCCAGGACACCGATGATGACCACCACGACCATGATCTCGATCAGTGTAAAGCCCTGTTGCAGGCCACGTTGAAAGGTCGCCATAGGCTTAATTCACCAGTTGATTGAGGTTGAGTATGGGCATGAGGATGGCCATGACGATCAGCAGTACCACGGCCCCCATGAACACCAGCATGGCGGGCTCGAACAGGCTTACGACCAGCGCGATGCGGGCAGCGAGGGTCTTTTCCTGCTGCCGGGCTGCCCGCTCGAGCATCTGGTCAAGTTCACCCGCGCGTTCCCCGCTGGCGATCATGTGCAGCATCAACGGCGGTATGTCGCCGCCCTGGTCCAGACTGCGCGCGAGGGGCTCACCCTCGCTCACGCGGCGGGCCACCTCCCGCATGCGCGCGCGAATCGCCAGATTTCCGATCACCGCAGCACTGATCTGCAGTGAGTCGACGAGCGGAACGGCACTGTTACCCAGAATCGCCAGCGTACTGGCGAACCGCGCAGCCTCAATGGCCCTGAGCAATCGTCCGATTACGGGCATGCGCAACACCCCTGCATGCCACCGCCGGCGCAGGTGCGGGTGCCGCAGCATCCAGCGTCCCAGCAGCAACATACCGCACAGCGTCGACAGCAGCGCCATCCCGTACTGACGCAAGGCCGCACTCACGGCGATCAGCGCCTGGGTCAACGGCGGCAAAGGCTGTCCGCTGTCGATGAAAACATTCACTACATCGGGTACGACATAGCCCAGCAAGAAACCTACGATGGCCAGCGATGCGAACAGAAGAATCGCGGGGTAGACCAGCGCCAGCTGAATTTTCTGACGCGATTGCTGGCGCGCTTCGGTGAATAGCGCCAGCTGTTCCAGCACTTGAGCCAGGTGCCCGGAGCGCTCACCGGCGGCGATGGTTGCCCGGTACAGCTCGGGAAAAGCGCGCGGATACGCCGCCAGTGCGGCCGCCAGATCGTAACCTTCAGTGATTCTGGTGCGGACACCGGCAATGAGCTGGCTCACCCGCCGCGTTTCGGTCTGGGCCTGGGCCGCACGCAATGCATCTTCCAGCGGCAAGCCGGCGTCAATCAACGTCGACAATTGCAGCGTCAGGAGGCTCAGTTCTGCAGCGCTCAACCGATGACCGCGAATGAGTGCCCTGCCGCTGAAGGAAGTCGGTTCCGTTGCCCTGATCCATATAGGCGACAACCCCTTGTCACGTAGCAGTTGCCGGGTATGCCGGGCATTCTGCGCTTCCTGCCGGCCTCTTTGACGGCCACCGGATGAGTCGTAGGCCTCGTAGGAAAACATTGCCACCGCTCAATGCTCCTGGGTCAGGCGCAGGAGTTCATTGAGGCTGGTGCGTCCTTCGAGCACCAGACGTCGACCATCCTGATAAAGGCTGCGTGAATGACGCTGTGCCTCGCTGGACAGCTCTGATTCACTCGCGCCGTTATGGATCATTTCGGCCAGCCGCGGCGTGACAGTGAACAGCTCATAGATGCCGATGCGTCCGCGATAACCTTGACGGCAATGCTCACAGCCGTTTGCCTTGAACAGCTCAAGCGGGACTCCAGGCTCGATGCCCAGGCGCTGGTACGCAGTCGCGTCCGCGACCCACGGCGTTTTGCATCGCTCGCACAGAGTGCGCAAAAGCCGTTGCGCCAAAACACCGAGCAGCGATGACGCCAGCAGAAAGGCGTCGACGCCCATGTCCAGAAGGCGGGTGATGGCACCTGACGCACTGTTGGTGTGCAGGGTCGACAGCACCAGATGTCCGGTCAGCGATGCCTGTACCGCGACCTGAGAGGTTTCCCGGTCGCGGATTTCGCCAACCATCACCACGTCAGGGTCCTGTCGGAGAATGGCCCGCAGGCCGAGGGCGAAGGTCATGTTCACTTTTGGATTAACCGGCGTCTGGCCGATGCCGGGCAGGTAGTACTCGATGGGGTCCTCGACGGTCAGGATGTTGCGTGTCTGATCGTTTAGCCGCGTCAGCGCCGCGTAGAGACTCGTGGTCTTGCCGGAGCCGGTGGGCCCGGTGACAAGAAAGATCCCGTGAGGTCTGGCCAGGATCTTCTCGAACTGCAGCAAGGTATCCGTCGGCATGCCCAACTGTTCAAGATCCGGGCTGCCTTTGCGTTTGTCGAGCAGGCGCAGCACGACACGCTCGCCGTGAACCGAAGGCAGCGTGGAGACACGCACATCCACTTCATGCCCGGCCAGACGCAAGGACATGCGCCCGTCCTGTGGCACCCGCTTTTCGGCGATATCCAGTCGTGACATGACTTTGAGCCGGGACACCAGCAGATTGGCCAGCTCCCGACGCGGTTTGAGAACCTCGCGCAGTTGCCCGTCGACACGAATACGCACCGACACGCTGTGCTCGAAGGTTTCAAGGTGCACGTCCGAAGCGTTCTCCCGCACCGCTTCACCGAGCAGCGCGTTGATCAGACGAATGATCGGCGCGTCGCCTTCCTGTTCAAGCAGGTCGGCCGCCTGCGGAACCTGCTCGGCAATTTCCAGCAGATCCAGCTCATCATCGATCCCCTGCGCGACATCTTGCGCAGCGCTCTGCCCTTCGCTGTAGGCACTGGCCAGTCTCGCTGCGAAGGACGTGGCGTCGAGCATTGCGAAGAGAGGGGCGGGAATGCCACACAACCGTATCGCCTCGGAAAACGCCGTCAATGGCGTGTCAGGGCGGATGAACAAGGTGGACTGGCCCGCAGGGGCGTCCAGCACCATACCCAGTTTTCGGGCGAAGCCGAATGGCAGTAATGAGCTCATCGTCCCTGCCCTCCTGTACCGAAGCGCAGATCATTGACCGGAGCGTCCGGGCGCTGTTCGAACAACTGCGCTTCGGTAGCCGGCAGCAGCAATGAATTCTGATTGCCCTGGTTGATCCCCTTCAGCTCTCGATATCGCTGCGCGGTGATGTCGGACAGCCCCTCATCACTTCGGACGATGGTGGGTCGCAGAAAGATCATCAGGTTGGTTTTTTCGCGGGTATCGCTGCTCCACCGGAACAACCCGCCCAGCAGTGGAATGTCACGCAGCAAAGGAACACCGCTCTGCCGGGTGCGTACGCTGTCCTTGATCAGGCCGCCGATGACGATGACCTGTCCGTCTTCGGCCAGAATCGTGCTTTTGAGCGCACGCTTGTTGGTGATGAGGTCATCGAGGCCTTCGACTGACCGGGCAATCTCGGAATTTTCCTGCTCCACCTCCAGGCGCAAGGTTTTACCGTCGTTGATGTGCGGCCGGATCTTGAGCTTGATCCCGATGTCCTGCCGAGTGACAGTGGTGTAGGGATTTTCAGAGCCGCTGCCTGGCGTCTGGTAGGAACCACTCTTGAACGGCACATTCTGCCCAACGAGTATTTCCGCCTCCTGGTTATCCAGCGTCAACAAGCTTGGCGTGGAAAGGATGTTGTTGCGGCTGTCATTTGCCAACGCACTGATGAGCATGCCAAAACGGTCGTTGCCTGCCTGCAGAACCGCGCCGTCCGGTAGTTTGTAATCGTTGCCTTTCAAACCGGGCAACGTGATGCCTGCACCTGGGAAGTTGATGGCACCCAGCAGCCCGCCTCCCTGAGCGCCCCACTGCACCCCTAGCGCGTTCGAGATATCTCCCGAGACTTCAATGATCGCGGCATGAATAAGCACTTGTGAACGGGGCTGGTCCAGTTGCTTCACGACCTGTTCCAGCGTGCGCAGGTGAGTCGGCTCGGCTATCAGGACCAACGCATTCTGGCTTGCATCGGCCTTGACCATCGCCGTCTGTGTGAGCGTGGCATTTTTGTCACCCGCCGTATCGAGCCCTGATCCCAAGGCATCCAGCACTTGCGCCAGTTGCCCGGCATCCGAGTGACGCAATCGTATGACTCGTGAATGATCCCCGCTGACCGGCGACGGAGTGTCCAGATCACGCGCCAGCAAAGCCAGACGCTGGCGGGTGGGCAAATTGCCGATCAGCACCAGGCGGTTATTTCGAGTATCAGGTATGACCATACTGCCGGTTTCGGCGCCCTGCTTGCCCAGGGACTGCTCCAACAGGCGCGCCAGCGGCTCGGCAAGGCCCTGCTGGAGCTCGACCACCGAGTGTCCGTTTTTGAGCCCGGCATCCAGCTGCGCCACAACTGCCTCGATGCGCCTGACATTGCCTGCGGTATCGGTTACGACCAGCGCGTTGCTCGAAGAGGAGGGGCCCAGGTAACCGTTGGCCGATACGAGCGGACGCAGCAGCGTTGAGAGATCAGCGGCAGATGTGTTGGTCAGGGTTAAGACCCGGGTTACGAACTGGCCTCGCTGGAGGGCGTGAGTATCCAGCGGGGTCGCCCGTGTCCTGGCATCGGCCACCGGAGCGATGAGGATTCGTTCGCCTTCATCGATGACCGTGAAGTTGTGAGCGTCGAGCACTGAATAGAACAACCGTCGCACGCCCTCACGATCCAGGCTTGTGTCGGACATGACGGTGATCCGTCCCTGCACCCGGGGATCCAATACCACTGTCGCGCCAAGGATCGAGGACATTTCGCGCACTACGTCGCGCAAGTCGGCGTCGTTCAGTGCAAGTTTCCAACGCAGTTCGGCCTGCGCTGCCCAGACGTGGCTGTGGAGAACAAGCGACAATAGAACGAAAAACATCGCTCCCCTGCGCCAGCCGGGGATGCCGGATCGATTCATGGTTCACCTTGCTCAGGGCGGTTCGTGGGCAACAGATGGACGAACGCGACATGATCGAGCGCCCTGGCGTCCCGCAGGCTGGATTGCCCTCTCGCCGCCAGTGGCAAAAACTCTTCCTGACCATTGCGCAGGAGCAACACCTGATCCATTTCTATGCGGCGCACCACACTGCCGCTGGCCAAGCGCTCACCTGTTCGGTAACTGCCCACCGTACCGGCCACGTTCAGCAACGCGCGCGATTGCTCTTGCGACCCCACGAAAACGCCATGCACAGTCACAGACTCAGCGCTTTGACGAGGGGCTTGCCGATCGGAAAAACCCAGCACAGCCAGGACTGGGCCCATATTGGAGGCAGTTAATGTGCCGATTGCAGGTTCGGGTATGGACGCAAAAACAGGCGCAGCCGGCAGATCGCTGCGGTAGCGCCGCTCGCTTTGAAAGAGATAAACCCCGTAAGCCGCCACAATCACCAGCAGCAGATACCGGGACCCATGTGGAAGGGGCCTCAAAACCACATCCGCTGACACGCAGACCGCGGAGCGTCTGTCAGGGTACTCGACCTGATGGCGAGGTATAGCCGGACAATAAAAAGAGGAATAAACACTGTTGTCAGGGAAACATTGAATGCTGCAACACCATTTCCAGGCACCATGGGGACGGCAACAATAATAAGCAAACTACCTGTCACCAGCACCCAACCAAAGATGATTACAGATAGCCAGTGCAGACTTATCTGCAACCTGGAAAAAGAAGATGGCAATCCCACAGTCGTAACTCCCTTACACTTTCAACTTCGAACAGCGTCAGGACGCTGTTCGAAACTGTGTATTGTTATTTCAGTATCCAGGCGTCCTGCCAGTGTGAACCCGTGCCAGGGCCATAGTGATGAGCGCTTTGCTTGCACCAGCCCGATGCAGGGAAAGGCAGGCACTCGTAGACCTTGCCGTCGGCCGGCTGCAGGACAGTGGTACCGGCGGTGTAGTTATCGATGTCTTGCGGGTAAACCGCGTCGTACTCCTGGCCGCCACCTTCTCCGGTCAGCATGAGGCTTTCCAGTGCCTGCCGCGTGGTCCGGCCGTCTGGCGTCACTCCTGTGAGCTTGATCTGGTGAGCCCCCGGCTCGCTGAGCAAGGCGATGTCAAGCGTTACGCTGCCGGGTTCGAACGCACGGGTGACCGCACCGACGGGCTTGTGGGAGGCGTCGAAAACCGTGGCTTCGATATTCATGCTGCGATTGCCGGTCACAACGAGTGGCAGGGTTGCTCGCCCCTTGACCAGTTCGAGGTCCTGGCTGACAGGCTGGATGCCAAGCTCAGCCTGGGCATCCTCCATCAGGTCCAACTGCAGTTCGTACCGGTTCACGCCGCTTTCCTGTTTGGCGTAGAGGTTGTTGGCGCCCCTGACAGGAGCGATGGTGCCGTCTTCCCCCCGCACGCCTGCGCGCACCAGTGTGTGCGCCTCGTTGAGCTGCCGGGCAAGGTTGAACGACCAGTTCTGCGGCTTGCCGTCTTCTGTACTGGCGATGGTGATCTGCGAGCTGTACTCGGCGCTCTCGCCCTCATTGCTCATGGCTCTGAGCTTGACCTTGTCACCGACCCACAACTCATCCCGTGGCGTGATGTTGCCCACCGGCTTCCAGCCATCCGGCGTTTCAGCTTCAGCGACGATGTTCACGTCAACCACGTTATGAAACGCGCCGGGCGTGTCGTGAACGGTCCAGATGCCGAGGATGACGTGATGGCCGCTGCGGTCCGAGGGCACCTCACAGTTATGTTTCTCGCGGGCAGGCCCCTCGCTGCCCGGTGGCTGATCCGTGGGTAGGCGGCCACCGGCGTCGATGACACAGAAAGGCGTGAGGTCGAACGAGCTGCGCGCCAGCTCGGCGTTGGGATTCCAGCCGTTGCGAGTGATGAAGTATTCGTACTTGGTCGCTGGGTGAGTCGCCTTGTAGTACCAGTCAAAGGCGAGGCTGCGATCCCTGATTTCGGTTTTGTGCCAGCGTGTGGCGGACTGCACATCCAGCGCTGCAAAACTGGCGATCGCACCACTGGCGATCTTGCCGTCGGGCACGCCAGCGCCGGGAAACCCCTTATCGGTTTCACCTACGCTTTGCGGCTCGTATTGGGCGGCGCCGCACTCCTTGTTCAGCCCTTGCTGACAAACAAGCGCCCGAGAGGGTGGATCAGTCAGATATCCGTGGGCAACAGCATAGTGAGATGTCGCGAGTGTAACTAGCGCGACAAGGGATGTTACTGCAAATGACGCGCGGGTGAGCTTGGGCATTATTCATTCATCCTGTTTGAATTCTAGGGCATTCGTCCGTGAACGACCGACTCAAGTCTACGCAAAACATCGCTTTTTAAATGTAGGAATAGTTCCCGTTGTTTTGAGGGATCTTTCGTTAGATAGTTACAGCCAAGTTACCTCACGCGCCGAGCACTTAAACCATTGGAACACCCCGATACAAAAACGCCCGGCAATAACCGGGCGTTTTCACATCTGAGCTTTAGCGCTTACTGGTGATACTTCGCCGAAAACTCATGCACCGCCTCGATGAAGGCACCGGCATTGGCCGGGTCAACTTCGGGGGTGATGCCGTGGCCGAGGTTGAAGACGTGGCCAGTGCCGCTGCCGTAGCTGGCCAGGATGTTGGAGACTTCCTGACGGATGGCTTCGGGGCGTGCGTAGAGCACGGTGGGGTCCATGTTGCCTTGCAGGGCGACCTTGCTGCCGACGCGGCGGCGGGCTTCGCCGATGTCGCAGGTCCAGTCCAGGCCCAGTGCGTCGGCACCGGCGTCGGCGATGCTTTCCAGCCACAGCCCGCCGCCCTTGGTGAAGAGGATCACCGGGACTTTGCGGCCGTCGTGTTCGCGGATCAGGCCGCTGACGATCTTGCGCATGTAGGCCAGGGAGAATTCCTGGTACGCCGCCGCCGAGAGGCTGCCGCCCCAGCTGTCGAAGATCTGCACCGCTTGCGCGCCCGCCAGGATCTGGCCGTTCAGGTAAGAGGTGACCGACTGCGCCAGTTTATCCAGCAGCAGGTGCATGGCCTGCGGGTTGTCGTAGAGCATGGCCTTGGACTTGCGGAAGTCCTTGGACGAGCCGCCTTCGACCATGTAGGTCGCCAGGGTCCAGGGGCTGCCGGAGAAGCCGATCAGCGGTACGCGGCCGTTGAGCTCACGACGAATGGTGCTGACCGCGTCCATCACGTAGCCCAGGTCTTTCTGCGCATCCGGGATCGGCAGCGCTTCGATGTCGGCCAGGGTGGTGACGGTTTTTTTGAAACGCGGGCCTTCGCCGGTCTCGAAGTACAGGCCAAGGCCCATGGCATCGGGAACGGTGAGGATGTCGGAAAACAGGATTGCAGCATCGAGCGGGTAGCGCTCAAGGGGCTGCAACGTGACTTCGCAAGCGAACTCCGGGTTCATGCACAGGCTCATGAAATCCCCGGCCTTGGCGCGGCTGGCGCGGTATTCCGGGAGGTAGCGACCGGCCTGACGCATCATCCACACGGGGGTGACGTCTACGGGTTGCTTGAGCAGGGCGCGAAGGAAACGGTCGTTCTTCAGGGCAGTCATGGCGAAATCCGCTAAAAAAGTGCGCGCATTTTCTCAGACACCAACGCAAAAGGCACGGTAAGGACCGTGCCTTTTGTCTATGGGGGCGATTTGTCGCAGAGAATTACCCTATCAGCAACGCCGCAAAACAACTGTGGGAGTGAGCTTGCTCACGAAGGGGGCCTGACACTCAAAATCCATGTTGAATGACCCGACGCCTTCGCGAGCAAGCTCGCTCCCACAGTTTGAACCGTCTTCCAGGTCGAAAATCAGACGCCCAGGTAGTCCAGGATGCCTTCGGCCGCATTGCGGCCTTCGAAGATCGCGGTCACGACCAGGTCCGAACCGCGGACCATGTCGCCGCCGGCGAAGATCTTCGGGTTGCTGGTCTGGTGCTTGAACTTGCCTTGCTCGGGTGCCACGACGCGGCCCTGGCTGTCCATCTCGATGCCGTACTGCTCGAACCACGGCGCCGGGCTTGGGCGGAAGCCGAACGCGATGACCACGGCATCGGCCGGGATGATCTCTTCGGAACCCGGAATCGGCTCGGGGCTGCGACGGCCGCGTGCATCGGGCTCGCCCAGGCGCGTCTCGACAACCTTCACGCCTTCCACCTTGTCTTCACCGACGATGGCGATTGGCTGGCGGTTGTAGAGGAACTTCACGCCTTCTTCCTTGGCGTTCTTCACTTCCTTGCGCGAACCCGGCATGTTTTCTTCGTCACGACGATAGGCGCAGGTCACAGCCTTGGCGCCCTGACGGATCGAGGTGCGGTTGCAGTCCATCGCGGTGTCACCGCCGCCCAGTACCACGACCTTCTTGCCTTTCATGTCGACGAAATCTTCCGGCGACTTTTCAAAGCCCAGGTTGCGGTTGACGTTGGCGATCAGGAAATCCAGCGCATCGTGCACGCCTGGCAGGTCTTCACCCGGGAAGCCACCCTTCATGTAGGTGTAGGTGCCCATGCCCATGAACACGGCATCGAACTCGGTCAGCAGTTGCTCGACGCTGATGTCCTTGCCGACTTCGGTATTGAGGCGGAACTCGATACCCATGCCGGTGAAGACTTCGCGGCGGTTGCTGAGCACGCTCTTCTCGAGCTTGAACTCAGGAATACCGAAGGTCAGCAGACCACCGATTTCCGGGTTCTTGTCGAACACCACCGGGGTCACGCCGCCACGCACCAGCACGTCGGCGCATCCCAGGCCAGCAGGGCCTGCACCGATGATCGCCACGCGCTTGCCGGTCGGCACCACGCGAGACATGTCCGGACGCCAGCCCATGGCGAAGGCGGTGTCGGTGATGTACTTCTCGACCGAACCGATGGTCACCGCGCCGAAGCCGTCGTTAAGGGTGCACGCACCTTCGCACAGACGATCCTGCGGGCACACGCGGCCGCAGACTTCCGGCAGGGTGTTGGTCTGGTGGGACAGTTCGGCGGCGGCGAGGATGTTGCCCTCCGACACCAGCTTGAGCCAGTTGGGAATGAAGTTATGCACAGGGCATTTCCATTCACAGTACGGGTTACCGCAACCCAGGCAGCGGTGGGCCTGGTCGGCCGACTGCTGGGGTTTGAAGGGTTCGTAGATCTCCACGAACTCTTTCTTGCGTTGACGCAACAGTTTCTTCTTCGGATCTTTGCGCCCGACATCGATGAACTGGAAGTCGTTACTCAGACGTTCAGCCATTTTGAGCCTCTTCGAGGCAGCTTCAAGCCCTAAGCTTCAAGCTGCAAGAATCATATTTCGCAGGCACTCGCGCACTGCATTTAACTTGCGGCTTGTAGCTTGCCGCTTGCAGCTGCTTTTATTGCGGGTTGGCGCGTGTACTCGACAGCAAGGACTTGAGGTTCGCGGCCTTCGGCTTGACCAGCCAGAAGCGGCGCAGGTAGTCATCCAGGTTTTCCCAGAGATTACGGCCCCATTCGCTGTCGGTTTCCGCCACGTACTCGGCCAGCACGCGCTCCAGGTGGCTGCGATAGGCTTCCATTGCTTCGCCGCTGATGCGCTGGATTTCCACCAGTTCGTGGTTGACCCGGTCAACGAAGGTGTTGTCCTGGTCGAGCACGTAGGCGAAACCGCCGGTCATGCCTGAACCGAAGTTGTAACCGGTCTTGCCCAGTACGCAGATGAAACCGCCGGTCATGTATTCGCAGCAGTGGTCGCCCGTGCCTTCAACAACGGCGTGGGCGCCAGAGTTACGAACACCGAAACGCTCGCCCGCGGTGCCAGCGGCGAACAGCTTGCCGCCGGTTGCGCCGTACAGGCAGGTGTTGCCGATGATGGCGCTGTCCTGGGTTTTGAACGGGCTGCCTTTTGGCGGCACGATCACCAGTTTGCCTGCGGTCATGCCTTTGCCGACGTAGTCGTTGGCGTCGCCTTCCAGGTACATGTTCAGGCCACCGGCGTTCCACACGCCGAAGCTCTGGCCAGCGGTGCCCTTGAAGCGGAAGGTGACCGGAGCGTCGTTCATGCCCTGGTTGCCGTGCAGCTTGGCGATTTCACCGGAGATACGTGCGCCGATGGAACGGTCGCAGTTACAGATTTCCAGTTCGTACTCGCCACCGGACTTGGACACGATGGCCGCCTTGGCCATCTCGACCATCTTCTCGGCCAGCAAGCCCTGGTCAAACGGCGGGTTGCGCTCGACGCCACAGAATTGCGGTTTGTCCGCAGGCACGTGGTCGCTGCCCAACAGAGGAGTCAGGTCCAGGTGCTGCTGTTTGGCGGTCTCGCCCGGCAGGATGTCCAGCAGGTCGGTACGGCCGATCAGCTCTTCGAGGGAACGCACGCCCAGTTTGGCCAGCCATTCGCGGGTTTCTTCGGCCACGTAGGTGAAGAAGTTGATCACCATGTCGACGGTGCCGATGTAGTGATCCTTGCGCAGCTTGTCGTTCTGGGTCGCAACGCCGGTGGCGCAGTTGTTCAGGTGGCAGATACGCAGGTATTTGCAACCCAGCGCGATCATCGGCGCGGTGCCGAAGCCGAAGCTCTCGGCGCCGAGGATGGCTGCCTTGATGACGTCCAGGCCGGTTTTCAGACCACCGTCGGTCTGTACCCGGACCTTGCCGCGCAGGTCGTTGCCGCGCAGGGTCTGGTGGGTTTCGGCCAGGCCGATCTCCCACGGAGCGCCTGCGTACTTGATCGACGACAGCGGCGACGCACCGGTGCCGCCATCATAGCCGGAGATGGTAATCAGGTCGGCGTAGGCCTTGGCCACACCGGCGGCGATGGTGCCGACGCCTGCTTCTGCCACCAGCTTGACCGAAACCAGCGCAGCCGGGTTGACCTGCTTGAGGTCGAAAATCAGCTGCGACAGGTCTTCGATCGAGTAGATGTCGTGGTGCGGCGGAGGCGAGATCAGGGTCACGCCCGGCACCGCATAGCGCAGCTTGGCGATCAGGCCGTTGACCTTGCCACCTGGCAATTGACCGCCCTCGCCCGGCTTGGCGCCCTGGGCGACCTTGATCTGCAGCACGTCGGCGTTGACCAGGTACTCAGGCGTGACACCGAAGCGACCGGTTGCGATCTGCTTGATCTTGGAGCTGCGGATGGTGCCGTAGCGCGCAGGGTCCTCACCGCCTTCACCGGAGTTGGAGCGCGCGCCCAGGCGGTTCATCGCCTCGGCCAGTGCTTCGTGAGCTTCCGGCGACAGTGCGCCCAGCGAGATGCCGGCCGAGTCGAAGCGCTTGAGGATTGCTTCCAGCGGCTCGATCTCGTCAATCGACAGCGGCGTATCGAGTTCCTTGACCTTGAACAGGTCGCGGACCATCGACACCGGACGGGTGTCCACCAGCGCGGTGTATTCCTTGAACTTGGCGTAGTCGCCCTGCTGCACGGCGGCTTGGAGGGTGGCCACCACATCAGGGTTGTAGGCGTGGTATTCGCCCCCATAGACAAACTTCAGCAGGCCGCCTTGCTGGATTGGCTTGCGCGGGCTCCAGGCTTCAGCGGCCAGTGCCTTCTGCTCGTCTTCGAGGTCGACGAAACGCGCGCCCTTGATGCGGCTCGGCACACCACGGAAGCTCAGGTCGCATACTTCCTCGGACAGGCCGATGGCCTCGAACAGCTGCGCACCGCGGTACGAGCCGATGGTCGAGATGCCCATCTTCGACAGGATCTTGAGCAGGCCCTTGGTGATGCCTTTGCGGTAGTTCTTGAAGACTTCGTACAGATCGCCCAGCACTTCGCCGGTGCGGATCAGGTCGCCCAGCACTTCGTAGGCCAGGAACGGATAGACCGCCGACGCACCGAAGCCGATCAGTACGGCGAAGTGATGCGGGTCACGGGCGGTCGCGGTTTCGACCAGAATGTTGCTGTCGCAGCGCAGGCCTTTTTCGGTCAGGCGGTGGTGTACCGCGCCGGTGGCCAGCGAGGCGTGGATTGGCAGTTTGCCCGGTGCGATGTGGCGGTCGGACAGGACGATCTGGGTCCGGCCGCTGCGCACCGCTTCTTCGGCCTGATCGACGATGTTGAGCAGTGCGGCTTCAAGGCCGGTGCCTTCGTCGTAGTTCAGGTCGATGATGGCCCGGTCAAACCCTTCACGCTCAAGGTTCATCAGCGCGCGCCACTTGGCAGGCGAGATGACCGGCGAGCTGAGGATCACGCGCGAGGCGTGCTCAGGGGATTCCTGGAAGATGTTGCGCTCGGCACCCAGGCAGACTTCCAGCGACATGACGATGGCTTCACGCAGCGGGTCGATCGGCGGGTTGGTGACCTGCGCGAACTGCTGGCGGAAGTAGTCGTAAGGTGTGCGCACACGACGCGACAGCACGGCCATTGGCGTGTCGTCACCCATGGAGCCCACGGCTTCCTGGCCCTGCTCGCCCAGCGGGCGCAGCACCTGGTCGCGCTCTTCGAACGTGACCTGGAACATCTTCATGTACTGCTTGAGCTGATCGGGGTTGTAGAACGCCGAACCGTGGTCGTGGTCTTCCAGGGTCGCCTGAATGCGCAGCGCGTTCTTGCGCAGCCACTGCTTGTACGGGTGGCGCGACTTCAGGCGGCTGTCGATGGCGTCGGTGTCGAGGATCTGCCCGGTTTCGGTGTCCACGGCGAAGATCTGGCCCGGGCCCACACGGCCTTTGGCGATGACGTCTTCAGGGGTGTAGTTCCACACGCCGATTTCCGACGCCAGGGTGATGTAGCCGTTCTTGGTGGTGACCCAGCGCGCCGGACGCAGACCGTTACGGTCGAGCAGGCAGACAGCGTGGCGACCTTCGGTCATCACGATGCCGGCCGGGCCGTCCCACGGCTCCATGTGCATGGAGTTGAATTCATAGAACGCGCGAAGGTCCGGGTCCATGGTCTCGACGTTCTGCCATGCAGGCGGCACCAGCATGCGCACGCCACGGAACAGGTCGATACCGCCGGTGACCATCAGCTCGAGCATGTTGTCCATGCTGGAGGAGTCAGAGCCCACGCGGTTGACCAGCGGGCCGAGTTCTTCCAGGTCCATCAAGTCGTTGGTGAACTTGGTGCGACGGGCCTGGGCCCAGTTGCGGTTGCCGGTGATGGTGTTGATCTCGCCGTTGTGGGCGAGGAAGCGGAATGGCTGGGCCAGCGGCCATTTCGGCAGGGTGTTGGTCGAGAAGCGCTGGTGGAACACGCAGATCGCGGTGCGCAGACGCTCGTCCTTGAGGTCTGGATAGAATGCCGTGAGGTCACGCGGCATCATCAGGCCTTTATAGATGATGGTCTTGTGCGAAAAGCTGCAGATGTAGTGGTCGGTGTCGGCGGCGTTGGCAACCGACGAACGGCGACGGGCACTGAACAGCTTGATCGCGAATTCCTGGTCGCTCAGGCCTTCTCCGCCGATGAACACCTGCTCGATCTTCGGCAGACGCTCCAGTGCCAGACGGCCCAGGACGCTGGTGTCGATAGGCACCTGGCGCCAGCCGATCAGGGTCAGGCCTTCGGCGAGGATTTCGCGATTCATGTTCTCGCGAGCGGCTTGGGCGCGGGCGTCGTCCTGGTTGAGGAACACCATGCCCACGCAGTACTGGCGCGGCAGCTCGACACCGAAGTGCTCGGTGGCCACGGCACGCAGGAACATGTCGGGTTTTTGCATCAACAGGCCGCAACCGTCACCGGTCTTGCCGTCGGCGTTGATCCCACCACGGTGGGTCATGCAGGTCAGGGCTTCAATAGCCGTCTGCAACAGGTGATGACTGGGCTCGCCTTGCATATGGGCGATCAGGCCGAAACCACAGTTATCCTTGAATTCTTCCGGACGATACAGACCTGCTTTCATAGACACGTTCTCACCAGGCTGCCTCTCAACGAGGCAAATTTCTTTTCAATTCAGCCATTTACCGTCCACGCCGAACGTACGCCGGCTTTGCGGGAGCAAAAGGGAGGTCATTGTACACACCGACACAAAGCCCCACAAATTTAGCGACGAAACGTCGCAAATTCATGTCGCATTTATGAAAGGTTTTAAGTCGATTCTCGTGCTAGCCAGAGCTTTGTTGCGAGTCTGACTAAAGAGAGCCCGAAATTCAATGTGTGTCTGAGACGCAGACACCGCAAGGCGCGCTGCTCATTGGCAGCACGCTCATGCGCGATTTTCGAGGGAGCCAAGCGAGCGGTTTTGGTAAAACCGCTACATCATCAGCGAGCTGCGGCGAGTTCCTGTTGGATACTGCCGACAGTGCGAGGCCAAGGTTTACCAGCCTGAACCTTCGCTGGCAAGTTCTTGATGGCGGAAAGCGCTGCGTTGCGGTCGGCAAAACTGCCGTAGGTGACCACGTACAGCGGCTTGCCTTGCAGGGTTTTCTTGAAGTAACGGTACTCGGCGCCCTGCTCTTTCACGTAGCTTTGAGCCGTGGCTTCGGAGCTTGTGCCAAGAATCTGGACCACGTAATGGCCAGGGGCCTGACCCGAGTACCAGCCACCGCCAACAGGCGCCGCTGCGGCTGCTGCTGGCTTCTCGGCAGGCTTGGGAGCTGGCTTGGCGGTTGCGACCTGAGTCGGCGCAGGCGCTGGCTTGGCGGCCGGTGCCGGGGCTGGAGCCGGTTTGGCGGCCGCAGCTGCCGGGGCCGGACGCGGGGTCGGAACAGGCGTCTGCGCCATGGTCGGAGCCGGGCTGGCGGTGGCGCCTTGGGGCGGTGCCGTGGTGGTGACGGTTGGCGGTTGCAGCGCCTGGTTGGCAGCCGGGCCGCCGTCTTCGCCATCACCCTCGCCCGAGCCTGCTGCTTCGGCCAGAGGGCCGCGCATCACTGGCTGAGAGTTACCGACCAACGGTAACGGCATCGGCTGCGAATTACCGGCGAACTCGATAGCCGGGCCACCGTTATTCGACTGCTGTGCAGGCGCCTGGCCCTGACCCAGAGGCAATTGCGCCTGGGTATTGGCCGGCGCCGTCGGCGCACTGCTGCGACCTGGTATCAGCACCGCAGCCAGCACGGCCGCAGCCACTACCCCACCCAGAGCCAGCACATATTTCTTGGACATCTTGAACCCCATACTTGGACGCTTGACCGCAGAGCGGCTGGCGATCATGGCTTCGATCATCGAGTCGCGCGCGACCTGGTTGATCGCGCCCGGCCATCCATTGGACTGTTCGTGAATATCGGCAATCTGCTCTGCACTGAACACTTCAATGCCCTGACCTGCACCTTCAAGGCGCTGGGCCAGGTATTCACGGGTTTCTTCTTCGGTGTACGGAGCCAGCTCGATCACGTGGAAGCGTTCGCCCTCCACGCCGCTCTCGGAGCACAGCTGATCCAGACGATCGATGATCGAGGCTTCGCCGAACAGGAAGACATGCGGACGCCCTTCAGGCGTGCCCGCTGCCAATTCCAACAACGCTTCGAGTGCGGATTCGCCCAGTTGTTCGGCATCGTCCACCAGTATGTAGACTTCCTGGCCGGTCAGGGCCAGCTGCACGACCTGAGACAGGATCGGACGCATTTCCGGCTGAACGACGTTCAGCGCCTGAGCTACCTGACGCAGCACGCCGGATGCATCGCCTGCGCCACGGGCCGAAACCACCACGCTTTGCACCGACTGCTTGTTGGTGCTGGCCACGAGCGCCTGGCGCAGCAGCGTCTTGCCGCTGCCGTGAGGACCGGTCACCAGAAGCAGCAGCTCGCTGTAGCGGGCCAGGTGATGAAGTTGTCCCAGCACGGGCTTGCGCTGGGCCGGGAAGAATTTGAAGCCGGGGACCCGCGTGGCAAATGGGTCATGACTCAAATGGTAATGACCGAGGAAGGCCTCATCGGCGTGCAGACTAGTCATGGATTTATCATTAACCTCTAAGCTGATCCACCAAGGCGCGGTAGTCCGCAACCAATGTGGCCTGTAGTACTTCTCTTGGATATTCGTCGGTCACCACTGCCTCGCCCATATGGCGCAACAGCACCAGACGCAGGCGACCGTCGATCACTTTTTTATCAACTGCCATGTGCTCGAGGAAATGCTCAGGCGTCATGTCTTCAGGCGGAACCACCGGCAGGCCGGCACGCTGAAACAGACGGATACCACGATCTCGTTCCTGCTCGCTGATCCAGCCAAGACGCGCCGACATCTCCAGCGCCATGACCGTACCCGCTGCAACCGCTTCGCCATGCAGCCAAACACCGTAGCCCATATGGGTTTCAATGGCGTGGCCAAAGGTGTGGCCCAGATTCAATGTGGCGCGCACGCCGGACTCGCGCTCGTCGGCGCCCACCACCGCAGCCTTGGCCGCACAGGAGCGCTCGATGGCCGAGGTCAGCGTGGCCTGGTCCAGGCTCCGCAGCTTGTCCATGTTCTCTTCGAGCCAGGTCAGGAACGGCTCGTCACAAATCAGCCCGTACTTGATGACCTCGGCCAGACCCGCCGACAGCTCGCGCGCAGGCAGCGTGTTCAGCGAAATGGTGTCGATCAGCACGGCGTTGGGCTGGTAGAAGGCACCGACCATGTTCTTGCCCAGCGGATGGTTGATGCCGGTCTTGCCACCCACCGAAGAGTCCACCTGGGAAAGCAGTGTGGTCGGAACCTGGATGAAATCCACCCCGCGCTGATAACAGGCTGCGGCAAACCCGGCCATGTCGCCGATCACACCGCCGCCCAGGGCGATCACGGTGGTACGACGGTCATGGCGCGCGGTCAGCAGGGCGTCGAAGATGGTTTGCAGGGTTTCCCAGTTCTTGAAGGCTTCGCCATCGGGCAGCACGATCGGCAAGACGTTGAAGCCCGCCAGCGCCTGGGTCAGGCGCGCCATGTACAGCGGCGCGACCGTGGCATTGGAAACGATCGCTACCTGCTTGCCGGCGATATAGGGCGTTAGCAGTTCAGGCCGATCCAGCAAGCCTTCGCCAATGTGGATTGGGTAGCTACGTTCGCCAAGCTCGACCTTGAGTGTCTGCATGTGTCCCCACAATGTACTAACAATTGGATGCCAGCGTCCGTGCGCAACAGCGTCAAAAGGACCTGGGCGCAAGACCGTTGGGCGGTCCTGCTTTTTATGGTCGCCGAGGATAGCGCATTTCGGCCTGCGCTTTAACGGGGAGGAAGCTCGGCCAACAGCGCGAGGATGTCAAGAACGACCATCCGCGGTGGCCGCTCGTCGGTCTCGATGATGACGTCGGCGATTTCCCGGTACAGAGGATCGCGTATCGCCAGCAGGTCGCGCAACACTCGCGCCGGGTCCGCCGTGCGCAGCAAAGGCCGGTTGCGATCACGGGAAGTGCGCCCCACTTGCTGTTCCACCGAGGCGTGCAGATACACCACGCGCCCGCCGGCATGCAGCGCGCGGCGGTTTTCTTCGCGCATGACCGCGCCGCCACCGGTTGCCAGCACCACGCCGTCAAAGGCGCAGAGCTCTTCAATCATGGCTTGTTCGCGATCCCGAAAGCCCGCTTCACCTTCCTTGTCGAAGATCCATGGGATATTGGCGCCCGTACGCAGCTCGATTTCCTTGTCGGAATCCTTGAAGGGCAGTCGAAGCTCTTTGGCCAGCAAGCGACCGATGGTGCTTTTGCCAGCCCCCATCGGTCCCACAAGTATTAAATTTCGCACAGAATCAACGACTCACAGCAATCGCCTGGTTGTTCATGATACGCGGAGTGAGGAACACCAGAAGCTCGGATTTGCTTTGAGTGACCACATCTCGACGGAAAAGGCGGCCAACATACGGCACATCGCCCAAAAATGGCACCTTGTCGACGACTTTATTCTGCGTATTGGAGAACACGCCACCGATCACGACGGTTTCGCCGTCCGAAACCAGGACCTTGGCATTGACCTCGTTCTTCTTGATCGGCGGCACGCCCAGCACCGTATTCACGTAGTCAGGCTCATCCTTGGTGACCTTGACCTCCATGATAATCCGGTTGTCCGGGGTGATCTGCGGCGTCACCTCAAGCGACAGCGAAGCCTCCTTGAAAGACACCGAGGTCGCACCACTGGAGCTGGCTTCCTGATACGGCACTTCCGTACCTTTCAGGATTTTCGCGGTTTCCTTGTCAGAGGTCACGACCTTGGGCTGGGACACCACCTCGCCGTTACCGGTTTTCTCCATGGCACTGAGTTCAAGGTCCAGGATCGTGTTGTTGGTCAAGAAGCCCAGGCCGATGGAAGACGTAGGGTCACTGACGCCCAGGTCCACATACGGGCCGTTGGTATTGCCCGCACCGGTCACCGTGCCGCTGCCGCCCGTGGTGAAGTTGCCTCGGGTGCTGGAACCGCCCCAGCGCACGCCGAGCGACTTGTCGTAGTCGACGTTGGCTTCGACGATGCGCGCCTCGATCATCACCTGACGCACCGGAATGTCCAGTTGGGAGACGATGCGGCGCAGTTCGTCCAGGCGATCCTGGGTCTGGTAGGCAATGATATTGTTGGTCCGCTCGTCAACCGTGATGGAGCCGCGCTCGTCGGTCTTGGCCTCATTACTGGTCACCGACTGGAACAGCTTGGCGATGTCGGCCGCCTTGGCGTAGTTGACCTGCAACAGTTCGCGACGCAATGGCGCAAGCTCGGAAATCTGCTTGAGCGACTCCAGCTCCTGACGCTCGCGTGCTGCGATCTCGTCAGCCGGGGCCACCAGTAGCACGTTGCCGACCTTGCGCTTGTCCAGCCCCTTGGTCTTGAGCACCAGGTCCAGGGCCTGATCCCACGGCACATTCTGCAGGCGCAGAGTGATGCCGCCCTGAACCGTGTCACTGGCCACCAGGTTGAGATTGGTGAAGTCGGCGATCAGTTGCAGAACCGAGCGCACGTCGATGTCCTGGAAGTTCAGCGACAGCTTCTCGCCGGTGTACACCAGCTTCTCGGCGTTGCGACGCTCAAGGTCTTCGTTGGTCAGTGGACGGACGCTGATGGTCAGCTTGTTGTCGGTCTGGTAGGCCGAGTAATCGAAGGCACCGGACGGTTCGATGGAGATGCTGGTCTTGTCGCCGGTCACGCTGGAATTGACGAACTGTACCGGCGTTGCGAAATCCTTGACGTCCAGCCGCACCCGCAGCGGGTCAGGCAGTTGCGTACGAGCGAAGTCGACACGAATCTTGCCGCCCTGCTCCTGAATGTCAGGGGCGATGCTCGGGTCGCTCAACTCGATGACCACATTGCCCTCACCCAGCTCGCCACGCTGGAAGTCAACGTTCCTGACCGAGCGCGGACCGGGGGCGTACGAACGCGGGGCCGGCTTGGCTTGAGCCTGGACTTGAGCCGACGGCGGCGTGCTCACACGCGGCGCGCCCTGGGCGGTGCTGGGTTGCGAGCTCTGGGCAGCAGCAGCGCCCTGGCCGACGACCACGAACAGGTTATTGCCATCGACCCGCGAGCTGTAAGGCGCAAGCGTGGTGAGGTTGATAATCACACGGGTGCGATCCTTGGCCTCGACGACTACCACGCTGTGGGCATTGCCCGAACCCAGATCGCGGCTTTTAGTCTGCAACTGGCTGGTCACGCCCGGCAGATCCAGCGCGATGCGCGCAGGCTGCTCGGTGGTGTAGCCACGCGGGGCAGCCACCGGACCGTCAAAGGACAGTTTCAACTCGACCCGATCCCCCGGCAATGCGGCGACATCCAGCGTCTTGAGGTTGGCCGCCTGGAGAATCGGTGAAAGCATCGCCATCCCTAGCGACACGCCGATAATCGAAAGAATCCTAGTCATGTTCACATTCCACCACTGTGCAGATCCGAAGGTGTATCGCTTGCTTGTCGTCTTCATGAGCGTTCTTTCAGGGAAATGCTGCGCGGTCGCTCAAGCCACGCCCCCTCTCCATCCGGTACGATTTCAATCACCTGCACCGCCGAATCGCTGATGCCGACGATCCGCCCGTCGTTACGTCCCAGGTAGTCGCCTACCTTGACCCGATGCACGCCGCCGGCCCCACGCAACAGGGCGAAGGTGCCGGTTTCGTTGCTCAGCGTGCCGACCATTTCAAAGCCGTCGATATTGAAGCCTTCCAGGAACTGCTTGACCCTGGTGGGATCCGGCTGGACCAGGCGCGAGCCTTTCTGACGGTTCACCAGATCGATCTTGATCGGCGGCTGAAACGGGCTGCGCAGGCTTGCCGCAGCATAGGTGAATGCCTCGTACGGGCGAAACTTGGGCATCGGCTCGATATTGCCGACAGGACGCGCGCGCACCTGAGCCATGAAATCCTTCAGGTCATCGAACTCGCCGGAACCGTCGCAACCTGCCAACGCCATCAGCGTGACGCCGATGCACAACCAATGCGCGGCCCTCATTTCGCCTGTCCTTTGTTGTCGGTGTTCTGGAGTCCCTTGTCGTTATAGCGATAGGTCTTGGCAAGAATGCTCATGCGCAGCTTTCCGGGAGCCTTGGCGTCCACCGGTTTGATTTCGAAATCATGCAGGGTAACGATACGCGGCAGGCTGGCCACACCGCTGACGAAGGTCGCCAGGTCATGGTAAGTGCCGGTGACGGTGATCTGGATAGGCAATTCGATGTAGAACTGCTGCGCCGCCTCAGGCAACAGCTTGATCTCTTCGAACTCAAGGCCGCTGCCAAGACCCGTGCGGGTGATGTCCTCCAACAGGCCAGGCACCTCGGTGTCACTGGGCAATTGGCGCAGCAGTGCGCCGAAGGTGTTTTCCATTTCCACCATCTGGGACTTGTACGCCGACAGGTTGGCGGCCTGATAGGCCTTGGTGGAAAACTGCTCCCTCAAGGCCGTCTCATCGTTGCGGGCCAGGTCCAGCTGGGTTTGCAAATCCTGAATGTGGAAAAAGTAACCACCGGCCAGTACCAATACCAGCAACAGGGCACCTGCAATGGTTTTCACCGCCGCAGGCCAAGACCCCAGGTTGTTGAGGTCCAGGTCGTTGATGTCGATCTTGCGCAGGCTTTCGAGCCATTCATTCACATTCATGGCTTGGCACCTTTAGCAGCGGCGGGCTCGACGGCTGGTTGCGTCTGACGCACGGTCAACTGGAAGGAGTTGGACTGATCGGCCGAGCCCACGGCGCTGTTGGCCTTGACTTCGGTCAGGCTCGGTGCCTCCAGCCAATCGGAAGCATCCAGGTTGCGCAACAGGTCCGAGACCCGATTGTTGGACTCCGCAGCACCGGAAATGCTGATCAGTTGGTCGGTCATTTTCACTTCATTGAAATACACACCGTCAGGCAAAGTTCGGGCGAACTGATCGAAGATGCGTCCGATGATCGGTCGGTTGCCTTGCAGATCCTGAATGATCTTCATCCGCTCAAGCAGCTGCTTGCGTCGTGCCTTCAGCTCGCTGATCTCCTTGATGCGGGCGTCGAGCTGGACGATTTCGGTCTTGATGAACTGGTTGCGGGCGTTCTGGTGAGTGATGGCACTGTCCAGATACTGATCGGCCAGAAAAATGACACCGATGCCGGCAACCAGCACGCCAGCCAGGGAAATCAGGAAACGCTTCTTGCGCTCTTCGCGTTGCTGTTCGCGCCAGGGGAGTAGGTTGATCCGTGCCATTAGTCGAAGCTCCTCAACGCCAGACCGCACGCGATCATCAGCGCCGGTGCATCACTGGCCAGGGCGCCCGCGTTGACCTTGGCACTCAGGGCCATGTCGGCGAACGGGTTGGCGACCATGGCGGGCGTCCCCAGACGCTCCTGAATCAGGCGGTCGAGTCCGGCAATCGATGCCGTGCCGCCCGCCAGCATGATGTAGTCGACGCGGTTGTACTGGCCTGCCGCAAAGAAGAACTGCAAAGAGCGCGACACCTGCTGAACCACGGCATCCTTGAATGGCTGCAGGACCTCAAGCGTGTAGTCGTCGGGCAGCCCGCCCTGCTTTTTCGCAAGCCCGGCTTCGCTTTGGGACAACCCGTAGCGGCGCTGAATCTCTTCGGTAAGCTGGCGCCCGCCAAACAGTTGCTCGCGGGTGTAGATGATGCGGCCGTTGTGCAGCACGCTGAGGGTGGTCATGGTGGCGCCGATGTCGATCACGGCCACCGTCAGCTGCTCGTGATCCTGCCCCAACTGCGCAGACAAAAGGCTGAAGGAGCGTTCCAGCGCGTAGGCTTCGACATCGACCACGCGCGCCGTCAGGCCAGCCAGCGCCAGCGCAGCCTCGCGAACTTCGACGTTTTCCTTGCGACAGGCGGCCAGCAGCACTTCGACACGCTCGGGATTGCGCGCCGAGTAGCCCTGCACCTCGAAATCGATGGCGACTTCTTCAAGCGGATAGGGAATGTACTGGTCGGCTTCGATCTTTAGCTGGTTTTCCATCTCGTCGTCAGAAAGACCGGCGTCCATCTCGATAGTCTTGGTAATCACCGCAGATCCGGCCACCGCAACCGCCGCAATCTTGACGCTGCTCTTGGCTTTTACCAGCACGCGCGTCAACGCATTGCCGACCCCTTCGAGCTCGGCAATGTTCTTTTCGACCACGGCGTTTGCAGGCAGTGGCTCGACCGCATACGACTCGACCTTGTAGCGGGTACCGGAACGACTCAGTTCAAGGAGTTTTACCGAGGTGGAGCTAATATCGATCCCTAGAAGGGTATTGGCCTTCTTACTAAAGAGTTCGAACACAACCGATTCCCTATGCGTTTCCGTCACTTACGGATATTTTTTTGTCCAACACCACTGTCGGCAGCCTTGACAGTAGCGCAAATAACGCTCGGCGACGAAAAATGCTTATAATGCCCAGCGTTTTTTTCGTGTAGCAAAGCTTCAAGGCGTGTTCATTTGTTGATGCCTGCGCTTAACCCATTCTTTTTTCTGGAAATCCAAAAGCCTTGATACGCCTGCTGAAGTTTTTCTGGTGGTCCATTGTCGCTGTCGTCTGCGGGCTGCTGCTCGGTCTGAGCGGCGCCTTCCTCTATCTGTCGCCGAACCTGCCCTCGGTCGACGCTCTGCGCAATATTCAGCTGCAGATTCCGCTGCGAGTATTCAGCAGCGACGGCAAGCTCATTGCCGAGTTCGGTGAAATGCGCCGTTCTCCCATCCGCTTCGCCGAAATTCCGCCCAATTTCATCAGCGCACTGCTGTCGGCCGAAGACGACAACTTCGCCAATCACTACGGCGTCGACCCCAGCAGCCTTATGCGCGCCGCCAGCCAGCTGGTCAAGAGCGGTCACATTCAGTCCGGCGGCTCGACCATCACCATGCAGGTGGCCAAGAACTACTTCCTGACCAGTGAGCGCAGTTTCTCACGCAAGACCACCGAGATTCTTCTGGCCTTGCAAATCGAGCGCCAACTTACCAAGGACGAGATCCTCGAGCTCTACGTGAACAAAATCTACCTGGGCAACCGGGCCTATGGTATCGAGGCCGCAGCGCAGGTTTATTACGGAAAATCGATTCGCGACCTGAGCGTTGCACAGATGGCGATGATAGCTGGCCTGCCCAAGGCGCCGTCACGATTCAACCCACTGGCCAACCCGGTGCGCGCAAAAGAGCGCCGCGACTGGATTCTGGGGCGCATGTTCAAACTGGGCAAGATCGACCAGAACACCTACCAGACCGCCCTGGCCGAACCGATCAACGCCAGCTATCACGTTCAGAGCCCTGAAGTGAACGCGCCGTACATCGCCGAAATGGCCCGCGCCGAGATGGTCGGCCGCTACGGCAGCGAAGCCTACACAGAAGGCTTCCGCGTCACCACTACCGTTCCGAGCGATCGTCAGGAAGATGCCAACAAGGCCGTCCAGGATGGGCTGATCGAATACGACCAGCGCCACGGCTACCGCGGGCCTGAAAGCCGCTTCCCGGGCCTGACCCGCGACGGATGGACGCAGGAGCTGACCAAGCAGCGTCCGATCAGCGGCCTCGAGCCGGCCATCGTGACCCAGGTCGACAAGAACGGCATTCATGTATTGACCCGCAACGGCGAGAAGGAAGAAACCGTTGCCTGGGACAGCATGAAGTGGGCAAAACCCTTCCTGAACACCAACAGCGTCGGCGCCAATCCGAAGCAGCCGGCCGATGTCGCCCACGTAGGCGATCTGGTGCGGGTGCAGCGCCAGCCTGACAATTCGCTCAAGTTCAGCCAGATCCCGCAGGCGCAGAGCGCCCTGGTGTCGCTGGATCCGCACAACGGTGCGATCCGCGCACTGGTCGGCGGCTTTGCCTTCGAGCAGAGCAACTACAACCGCGCCATGCAGGCCAAGCGCCAGCCAGGTTCGAGCTTCAAGCCGTTCCTCTACTCTGCGGCGCTGGATAACGGCTACACCGCAGCCAGCCTGGTCAACGACGCGCCGATCGTGTTCGTCGACGAAGCCATCGACAAAGTCTGGCGTCCGAAGAACGACACCGGCACCTTCCTGGGCCCGATTCGCCTGCGTGAAGCGCTGTACAAGTCGCGCAACCTGGTGTCGATCCGCCTGTTGCAGAGCCTTGGCGTCAACACGGCGATCAACTACATCACCCGCTTTGGCTTCAACAAAGCGGACCTGCCGCCTAACCTGTCGCTGGCCCTGGGCACCGCGACCCTGACGCCGATGGAAATCGTCAGCGGCTGGAGCACCTTTGCCAACGGCGGCTACAAGATCACCCCGTACCTGATCGACAAGATCGAGGACCGCGAGGGCAAGACGCTGTTCGTGGCCAACCCGCCGACCGTGCCAGCCAACGACCCGAACCCCAAGCTGGTCAACGAAGCCGCCGTGAGCGACGCCTCGACCTTTGCCGCACCCCAGACTCCGACCCTGACCACCAGCGCCGTTCCGAATGCCCTGGACACCAATGGCGCGCCGCCTGCGCCAGCCGTGGCCGAGCGCATCGTTGACGGCCGCACCACCTACATCCTCAACAGCATGCTGCAGGACGTCATCAAGCGCGGCACAGGCCGTCGCGCCCTGGCCATGAACCGCCCGGACATCGCAGGCAAGACGGGTACCACCAACGACTCGAAAGATGCCTGGTTCTCCGGCTACAACGGCGACTACGTGACCACTGTCTGGACCGGTTTCGACCAGCCAGAAAGCCTGGGCCGCCATGAGTTCGGTGGCACCGTCGCGCTGCCGATCTGGATGAACTACATGAGCGCCGCGCTCAAGGACAAGCCGCCGCACGTGCAGGCCGAGCCTGACGGCATCCTGAGCCTGCGAATCGACCCGGTCAGCGGCCGCTCCGCCACGCCAAGCACGGCTGGTGCGTTCTTCGAGCTGTTCAAGAGCGAAGACACCCCGCCAAGCGTGAACGAGCTCAACGGCAGCCCGGCACCCGGCAGCCCGCTGCCTGCGGATGAATCGGCGCCAATCGATTTGTTTTAACAGACGCCAGAACCCCCGTAGCAGCACGGCTTGCCGGCGGGGGCGCCCTCAAGATCGCTCCCGCCGGCAAGCCGTGCTGCTACGGGGTATGCGCCACTCCTGTAGGAGCGCTTGCCCGCGACAACGTATTGCGCAACACCGCGTACGCTTTTACTTGAAGCTTGCAACTTGAAGCTGCCCCATAAAAAAACCGGCCTCAATGGGCCGGTTTTTTGTGGGCTGCGACTGCTGTTAGCCGTTGAAGACTTCATCCACGCTTTTGAGCGGGTAGTGCTTCGGATACGGTTGGGTCGCTACGCCGCTTGCGATGGCTGCCTTGGCAACGGCATCGGAAACGACTTCCAGCAGGCGCACGTCCAGTGGTTTCGGGATGATGTACTCACGGCCGAATTCCAGCTTGATGCCGCCGTAGGCGTCGCAGACTTCCTGAGGAACCGGCAGCTTGGCCAGGTCGCGCAGGGCGATGGCGGCAGCGATCTTCATTTCTTCGTTGATGCGCTTGGCGCGAACGTCCAGGGCACCTCGGAAGATGAACGGGAAGCCCAGCACGTTGTTGACTTGGTTCGGGTAGTCCGAACGGCCAGTGGCCATGATGACGTCGCTGCGAGTGGCGTGAGCCAGCTCTGGCGAGATTTCCGGATCAGGGTTCGAGCAGGCGAACACGATCGGGTTAGGCGCCATGGATTTCAGGCCTTCAGCGCTGAGCAGGTTCGGGCCGGACAGGCCAACGAACACGTCAGCACCATCCAGCGCGTCAGCCAGGGTGCGCTTGTCGGTCGAATGAGCGAACTGCGCCTTGTACTGGTTCAGGTCCGAACGCTCGGAATGAACCACGCCGTTACGGTCGATCATGAAGATGTTTTCGATCTTCGCGCCCATGCTCACCAGCAACTTCATGCAGGAGATGGCCGCAGCACCGGCGCCCAGGCAGACGATCTTCGCCGCTTCCAGGGTTTTGCCAGCGATTTCCAGGGCGTTGATCATGCCGGCTGCGGTCACGATCGCGGTGCCGTGCTGGTCATCGTGGAAAACGGGGATGTCGCACTGTTCGATCAGGGCCTTTTCGATCTCGAAGCACTCAGGTGCCTTGATGTCTTCCAGGTTGATGCCACCGAAAGTGATGGAGATGCGTTTGACAGTGTCGATGAAGGCTTGCGGGCTTTCCGAATCGACTTCGATGTCGAATACGTCGATACCGGCGAAGCGCTTGAACAGCACGCCTTTACCTTCCATGACCGGCTTGGAGGCCAGTGGACCCAGGTCACCCAGGCCGAGAATGGCGGTGCCATCGGAGATGACTGCTACCAGGTTGCCCTTGCCGGTGTATTTGTACGCCAGCTCAGGGTCGCGACCGATTTCGCGGACCGGCTCAGCTACACCCGGGCTGTAGGCCAGGGACAGATCGCGAGCTGTCGCGGTGGCTTTGGTAAGTTCTACGCTCAGTTTTCCCGGACGAGGATTGGCGTGATAGTCGAGCGCGGCAGTTTTTAAATCTGACATGAGGGCATTCCGCTTTTTGCTGTTGGACAGACGGACGAAGGAGCATACGCAAGTCAGAAAGTCCTAACAAGACTGGCAAGTCACAGGTGTCAAGGGCCCGCATCTACGACTTTCAGCGTAGAGCCGCGAAATACAAGGGCCACAGTCGAGACAATCGATATGCAAAATGTCTACAAAAATCAGATTATTTTGTATTCAACATTGCGGGATGAGTGATCGGCATCATCCAGCGTGCATCGCCAGCCCTCAAACCGCCCCTTCGGGAGCGATCCACCACCCAGCCCCGCGCCTCGATCTGCCGCCCTTTGAGCTTCTCAAGGGAAGCGACATCGAACTGGCCAACCAGCTTGGGCGAAATGCGCAGCACCAGGTTGTCCGCGAACTCGATCCACACCCCGCCACCATTTCGCTGAACGCTCGCGACCTGCCCCGACACCACGGCAAATCCGCCTTTGTCGATCTGCCCCGCCGACTGCACCGGGGAATTGCGCCACAGGCCCAGCCGCGCTTGGCGAGCGGTGTTCTCCGCCGCCTGCTGGCAATCCACCAGCGCCACATTGGGCGACACTGCTACCAGATAGCCCAGCCCCTCGGCCAGCAACTGCGCTTCCATGTTGCCGCCGTTGCGGCCGTAGACGTTGGCCAGAGTGCGCCCGTAGTGATCGGCGGCCTGCTCACCGACACGCAGACTGACCTGACCGTCACTTTCATCGACCAGCGCCTGCAAGCGACGCTTGGCCGCTTCGGCAAAAGGCTCGGCAGACTGACCTTTTTTGCCAGTTTCTGGCGCGTTGAGTCCAATCATGCGCACGCTGCGCCCATCGGACAGGCGCAACGTGTCGCCGTCGACCACCCGCTGGACCTGGGCTGTAGGCAAGGAAGAAGGCGCAGGGCACAGGGCCAGCGCAGAAGGGAGCCAAATCGCAGACATAAAAAAGGCGCCCGCGAGGGACGCCTTCTTGAGTAGCCTGGAGTAGCTCGGGGAGCGATCCAGAGTAACCACTCTTACTTCGCTTTGGTTGCGCCGAACGCACCGAAACGCGACTTGAACTTGTCGACGCGGCCGCCAACGTCCAGAGTCTTTTGCTTACCGGTGTAGAACGGGTGGCACTCGTTGCACACGTCCAGGCTCAGAGGCTTGGCCAGGGTGGAACGGGTCTTGATGACGTTGCCACAGCTGCAAGTTGCGTCAACGGCTTCGTAAACTGGATGGATATCAGCTTTCATGGGTATTTCCTCAGGCTGGCGTGCCGCCACCCAACACTATTGTTGAATACCGCACGCAATTAGGCCGGGAATATTACCAGACATCGCAAATCACGCAAGAGAACCTTTACTCCGGTCGTCTGCTAAGATCGCGGCCCTGGTCATACTCCGTAACAGGAAATCCCCCGCGTGCCCGACGCCATTCTGCGCCTCGCCCTGCCCTCGCCCTTGCGTCGTCTGTTCGACTACCGCGCCCCTGCCGGCGTCCAGCGCAGCGCCTTGCAGCCCGGTATGCGCCTGCGGGTGCCGTTCGGCCGCCGGGAGATGATCGGCATTCTGGTGGAGGTCACCGACCACAGCGAAGTGCCCGCCGACAAACTCAAGCCGGCCATCGCTTTGCTGGACAGCGAAGCGCCGCTGCCTGCCTCATTGTTCAAGCTGTGCCTGTGGACGGCGCAGTATTACCAGCACAGCCTGGGCGACACGCTGAGCTGGGCGCTGCCGGTGATGTTGCGTCAGGGTGAGCCGGCCGAAGCCCGTCAGGATCGCTTCTGGCAGATCGCCGAGGGTGCCAGTATCGATGACCCGCGCATCGCCCGCGCGCCGAAACAGAAAGAAGCACTCAGGACCCTCGCCCAGCACCCCCACGGCGTCGCCCATCAGCTGTTGAGCAAGCTGATGCTCAACCGCGACAGCCTCAACCTGCTGCTGGCCAAGGAACTGGTGACCGTCGAAGTGCGCGGCCACGCGCCCATGGAGCGCCATGAACACTGGTTGGCGCAGCCGGAACTGCCCCTGAACACCGAGCAGCGCGCCGCGTTCGAGGCGATTCGGTCGGGTTTCGGCAGCTTTCACGCCTCGCTGCTGGCGGGCGTCACCGGCAGCGGCAAGACCGAGGTCTATCTGCAACTGATCCGCGAAACCCTGGAAGCGGGCAAACAGGCGCTGGTGCTGATCCCGGAAATCAATCTGGGGCCGCAAACCCTGGCGCGCTTTGAACAGCGCTTCAACGCACGCATCGCCCTGCTGCATTCGGCGGTCAACGACCGGGATCGCCTCGACGCCTGGCTGGCAGCGCGTGACGGCGAGGCCGATATCATCATCGGCACCCGCTCGGCGCTGTTCACGCCGATGAAGAATCCCGGCCTGATCATCATCGACGAAGAGCACGACGGCTCCTATAAACAGCAGGAAGGCTTGCGTTATCACGCCCGGGATCTGGCGCTGGTGCGTGCGCGACAGGAAGACATCCCGATCGTGCTGGGCTCGGCCACGCCTTCACTGGAAAGCCTGCACAATGCCCACACCGGGCGGTACGCCCTCCTACGCCTGAACCAACGGGCGGGCGGTGCACAACAGCCACGTTTCCTGCGCCTGGATGTAAAAAGCCGGCCACTGGACAGCGGCATTTCCGGCCCCATGCAGCAAGCCATCGCACAGACGCTTGCAGCCGGACAGCAGGTGCTGGTGTTCCTCAACCGTCGTGGGTTCGCGCCGACCCTGCTGTGCCACGATTGCGGCTGGCTGTCTGAATGCAACCGATGCGATGCGCGAATGACCGTTCATCAGCGCTCCGGCGAGCTGCGCTGCCATCATTGCGGCCATGCCGAGCGGGTTCCGCGAAACTGCCCGGCATGCGGCAAGGTCGATCTGCGCCCCGTGGGTGCAGGGACTGAGCGCGCCGAGGAGCGGCTGGCGATTCTGTTCCCCGATTACCCGGTGTTGCGCGTCGACCGCGACAGCACCTCGCGCAAAGACGCGATGAACCAGCTGTTCGCCACCATCCAGAAGGGCCAGCCGTGCATTCTGGTCGGCACCCAGATGCTCGCCAAGGGCCACCATTTTCCGCGAGTGACCCTGGTGTCGATCCTGGACGCCGACGGCGGTCTGTTTTCCGGCGATTTCCGCGCCAGCGAACGCATGGCGCAACTGATCGTACAGGTGGCCGGCCGTGCCGGGCGGGCGGAAGAGCCCGGCAAAGTGATTATCCAGACACACCTGGCAGAACATCCGCTGCTGATCCAGCTCACTGAACAGGGTTACTTTGCCTTCGCCGAACAGGCTTTGAGCGAACGCCGCGCTGCCGGGCTGCCGCCGTTTTCACATCTGGCACTGCTCCGCGCAGAAGCCCATAAACCAGGGCAGGCGGAAGGATTTCTGGACGAGGCCTGTACGGAAGCGGAACACCTGCTGAAGGAAATGTCGCTCGGCGGAATTGAACTGTTGGGCCCTGTTCCGGCTCCCATGGAACGCCGCGCAGGGCGTTATCGCGCGCAGTTGCTGGTCCAGGCCAACGCGCGGGCGCCGCTGCACAAGCTGTTGGCGACCTGGCTGCTGGCGCTGGAGAACATGCCCAGCGGGCGCGCGGTGAGATGGTCGCTGGATGTGGATCCTGTGGATCTATATTGACCATTGATCGCAACACAACTCCTGTAGCAGTCCGGCTTGCCGGCGACAGCGCTCTTGAGATCGCTGACGCCGGCAAGCCGGACTGCTACGGGGCAGATCGGATGTAGCATCACGATGCAGAAACACAACCGCGCATCCACCGCGGTTGGCAAGGTGGCTCCGGCAACGGATAATGCCCAGTTTTTCCACCCGCGCATCGAAGCGCTGCCGCGCTTGCGGTCGAAAGAGAGCCTCATGAAAGACACCATTCGCCAGCTGATCCAACAAGCCCTGAGCCAACTCGTCGCCGAGGGCGTATTGCCGCAGGGTCTGACGCCAGCGATCCAGGTGGAAAACGCCAAGGACAAGAAGAACGGCGACTTCGCCAGCAACATCGCCATGATGCTGGCCAAGCCTGCGGGCATGAAGCCCCGCGACCTGGCCGAGAAGATCGTCGCCGCCCTGCCTGCCGACGAGCAGATCAGCAAGGTCGACATCGCCGGTCCCGGCTTCCTCAATTTCTTCCAGAACACCCAGGCCCTGGCTTCGCGCCTGGACGAAGCCCTGGCCGACGCCACCCTGTCGGTGCGCAAGAACGGTCCCGCCCAACGCGTGGTGGTCGACCTGTCCGCCCCCAACCTCGCCAAAGAGATGCACGTCGGCCACCTGCGCTCGACCATCATCGGCGACGGCGTGGCCAGCGTGCTGGAGTTCCTGGGCGACACCGTCATTCGTCAGAACCACGTCGGCGACTGGGGCACCCAGTTCGGCATGCTGCTGGCCTACCTGCAGGAAACCCCGGCCACCAGCGACGAGCTGTCGGACCTGGAAAACTTCTACCGCGCAGCCAAAGGCCGCTTCGACGAATCCGAAGAATTCGCCGAGCGCGCGCGTGGCCTGGTGGTCAAGCTGCAGGCGGGCGACCCCGAGTGCCTGACGCTGTGGACCCGCTTCAAGGACATCTCGCTGTCGCATTGCCAGGAAGTCTACGAGCGCCTGAACGTCAAACTGACCCCCGCCGACGTCATGGGCGAAAGCGCCTACAACGCCGATCTGGCCAACGTGGTCAGCGACCTGAAAAAGGCCGGCCTGCTGGTGGAAAGCAAGGGCGCGCAGTGCGTGTTCCTCGATGAATTCAAGAACGCCGAAGGCGAGCCGCTGCCGGTGATCGTGCAGAAAGCAGGCGGCGGTTACCTCTACGCCACCACCGACCTGGCCGCCGTGCGTTATCGCAGCAACGTCCTGAAAGCCGACCGTGCGCTGTATTTCGTTGACCAGCGCCAGGCCCTGCACTTCCAGCAGGTGTTCGAAGTGGCCCGTCGCGCCGGTTTCGTGACCAACGGCATGCAGATGGAACACATGGGCTTCGGCACCATGAACGGCGCCGATGGCCGTCCGTTCAAGACCCGTGATGGCGGCACCGTCAAGCTGGTGGACCTGCTGGACGAGGCCGAAGAGCGCGCCTACGTGCTGGTCAAGGAGAAGAACCCGGAAGTCGCCGAAGACGAACTGCGCACCATCGCCAAGGCCGTGGGCATCAGCGCGGTGAAATACGCCGACCTGTCCAAACACCGCGCCAGCGACTACAGCTTCAACTTCGACCAGATGCTGAGCTTCGAAGGCAACACCGCGCCTTACCTGCTGTACGCCTACACCCGCGTTTCCGGCGTGTTCCGCAAGCTGGGCGAGGCGTTCGACGCGAGCAAGGGCCAGATCATCCTCGAAGCCGAGCATGAGCAGGATCTGGCCGCGCGTCTGGCGCAGTTTGGCGAGACCGTGAATAACGTCGCCGAGAAAGGCACACCGCACGTACTGTGCGCCTACCTGTACGATCTGGCGGGCTTGTTCTCCAGCTTCTACGAGAACTGCCCGATCCTGAACGCCGAAAACCCCGAGCAACAGCAGAGCCGTCTGCGCCTTGCGCACCTGACCGGCCGCACCCTCAAGCAAGGCCTGCAATTGCTGGGTCTGGAAACCCTGGAGCGTATGTAAGTTGGCAGTCAAAAAGAAACCAGCTCCCAAGCGCGGCGCCAGCCGGTACGAGGCACCCGCAAAGAAGCCGATTCCGGGATGGGTGTGGCTGGCGATCGGCCTGTCGGTCGGTGCCTTTATCGTTTTCCTGATGAAACTGGAGCCGGGCAGCGGCGATGACATCAAGCGCGTGAAAGCCGAAGCCAAGGCTGCGAAAATTGCCGAGGCGAACAAGACGCCGCCGAGCCCGACTGCGCCGGTCAAGCCCAAGTACGATTTCTACACGCTGCTGCCTGAGTCGGAAGTGATAGTGCCGAACGAAGCCGTGCCGGAGAAGACGCCGCCTGCGGTGGTGACCCCGACCACGCCGGTCACGCCTGAGCAGGCCGCGAAGATCGACACGGCTCGCGCCCAGGCAGCCCTCAGCGGCCTGACGCCACCGCCCGCGCCGCCCGTGACCAAGCCGGCTGCCGTGACCACGTTCTTCCTGCAGGCAGGCTCGTTCCGCAAGCAGGCTGACGCCGAGAAGGTGCGTGCACAGATCATTCTGCTGGGCCAGACCGCCACAGTGGAATCGGGCACGGTGAAGGATGAAACCTGGTATCGCGTGCTCGTGGGCCCGTTCAGCAACCGCGAACAACTGACGACCGCGCAGAAGCAACTGGCGGGCGGCGGGTTTAGTAACCTTTTGTTGCAACAACGCCAGGCCCGTTAACGTTCGCACAATCCCTGTAGCAGTCCGGCTTGCCGGCGGTAGCGCCAATGGAATCGCCACCGCCGGCAAGCCGGACTGCTACAGAAGCAATGGCGCGCTATGGCACTGCCATTCATCCCCCACGGTTGAAATACCCTTCCCCACCCCCATATGAGTTTCCATCAGGGCATTTTCGCCCCGCAGCGTGGAGACTCTCCCCTTGACCACCATCGTTTCAGTGCGCCGCCAAGGCAAAGTCGTCATGGCTGGTGACGGCCAGGTTTCCCTGGGCAATACCGTCATGAAGGGCAATGCCAAAAAGGTCCGTCGTCTTTATCACGGCCAGGTCATCGCCGGTTTCGCAGGCGCCACTGCCGACGCCTTCACCCTGTTCGAGCGTTTCGAAGCTCAACTTGAAAAACACCAGGGCCATCTGGTTCGCGCTGCCGTGGAACTGGCCAAAGACTGGCGTACCGACCGCTCCCTGAGCCGCCTGGAAGCCATGCTGGCCGTCGCCAACAAGGACGCATCGCTCATCATTACCGGCAACGGTGACGTCGTGGAGCCCGAAGACGGCCTGATCGCCATGGGTTCGGGCGGTGCATTCGCCCAGGCCGCCGCTCGCGCACTGCTGCTGAAAACCGAGCTGTCGGCGCGGGAAATCGCCGAGACAGCGCTGCACATCGCTGGCGACATCTGCGTATTCACCAACCACCACATCACCATTGAGGAACAGGACCTCGCTCAGTGAGGCCCGACGCTGGCGGCAATTCATCGCCGCCAGCCCTTCATGACCCAAGGACCGTTGAAAGCCATGTCCATGACTCCCCGTGAAATCGTCCACGAACTCAATCGCCATATCATTGGCCAGGACGATGCCAAGCGCGCCGTCGCCATCGCGCTGCGTAACCGCTGGCGCCGGATGCAGCTGCCTGAAGAGCTGCGCGTTGAAGTCACGCCCAAGAACATTCTGATGATCGGCCCGACCGGCGTCGGTAAAACCGAAATCGCCCGTCGCCTGGCCAAGCTGGCAAACGCGCCGTTCCTCAAGGTTGAAGCCACCAAGTTCACCGAAGTGGGCTACGTGGGCCGCGACGTCGAGTCGATCATTCGCGATCTGGCCGACGCTGCGCTGAAGCTCTTGCGCGAACAGGAAATGGTCAAGGTCCGTCATCGCGCCGAAGACGCCGCCGAAGACCGCATCCTCGACGCCCTGCTGCCTGCGGCACGCACCGGTTTCAGCGAAGAGGCCTCCTCGGGCAGCGATTCCAACACCCGACAGCTGTTCCGCAAGCGCCTGCGTGAAGGCCAGCTGGACGACAAGGAAATCGAGATCGAAGTGGCCGAGATGGGCGGCGTCGATATTTCCGCGCCGCCAGGCATGGAAGAGATGACCAACCAGCTGCAAAGCCTGTTCGCCAACATGGGCAAGGGCAAGAAGAAGAGCCGCAAGCTCAAGGTCAAGGACGCGCTCAAGATGGTGCGCGACGAAGAAGCGAGCCGCCTGGTCAACGACGAAGAGCTCAAGGGCAAGGCCCTGGAAGCGGTTGAACAGCACGGCATCGTGTTCATCGACGAGATCGACAAGGTCGCCAAGCGCGGCAATGTCGGCGGCGCCGATGTCTCCCGTGAAGGCGTGCAACGCGACCTGCTGCCGCTCATCGAAGGCTGCACCGTCAACACCAAGCTGGGCATGGTCAAGACCGACCACATCCTGTTCATCGCCTCCGGTGCGTTCCACCTGAGCAAGCCGAGCGATCTGGTGCCTGAGCTGCAAGGCCGTCTGCCGATCCGCGTTGAACTGAAGGCGCTGAGCCCGCAGGACTTCGAACGCATCCTGAGCGAGCCGCACGCATCGCTGACCGAGCAATATCGCGAGCTGCTGAAAACCGAAGGCCTGAACATCGAGTTCCTGCCAGAAGGCATCAAGCGCCTGGCCGAGATCGCCTGGCAGGTCAACGAGAAGACCGAGAACATCGGTGCCCGTCGCCTGCACACTTTGCTTGAGCGTTTGCTGGAAGAAGTGTCCTTCAGCGCCGGCGACCTGGGCAGCGCGCAGGACACCGCCACGATCAAGATCGACGCCGAATACGTCAACAGCCACCTGGGCGAGCTGGCGGAAGACGAAGACCTGTCGCGCTATATTTTGTAATGTGACACCGATCCCGTAGCAGTCCGGCTTGCCGGCGATGGCGACCTCAAGGACGTCGTCGCCGGCAAGCCGGACTGCTACGGCTCATTCAGCGCAAGGCATACCTCGATGACTCGCATTCCCTCCGCCATCCAGCTCCACAAAGCCTCCAAAATCCTCTCGCTCAAATACGGCGCCGACGAGGAATACCACCTGCCTGCCGAATTCCTGCGGGTGCACTCGCCTTCGGCTGAAGTCCAGGGCCATGGCAACCCGATCCTGCAATTCGGCAAGCTGGGCGTCGGGCTCACCAAGATAGAACCCGCCGGGCAATACGCACTGAAATTGACCTTCGACGATGGTCATGACAGCGGATTGTTCACCTGGGAATACCTGGAGCAACTGTCGCTGCGGCAAACGCAGCTGTGGGACGAATATCTGGCCGAGCTCAAGGCGGCCGGCAAATCCCGCGACCCTTCCGAGCAAGTCATCAAGCTGATGCTCTAGCCCGCGGCTGGGCGACCGGCCGGCGTTTTAGGACGCACTTTCTAATTCCTTTTGTTTCAATGGTCCGCGCAGCGGTCAATGATTGCCCCTGCTTGCGATTTTTTGAATTCTCGCGTAACCAATGATTCTGGCAGGTTCTCTGCATCGGAGTTTTTGCAGAAGCCTGCAGGTGTGATCCAGGGCGTTGCCACGCATCCTTCCGATCGTCGCGTAATCGTCACACCCGTTTGTGTTAATCATCGGTCACCCGAGAGCAGTACCGGCTCTGGTCTGTGACGCGTGTTCACAGCCGCACCGGTGCTCGTCTCAGGACAATGGAGCGTCGTAGATGAGTAACAAGAGTAATGATGACCTGCCGCGTCAAGCCTCTGAACACACGTTGGGGCTCAACCCCGTCATAGGCCTGCGGCGCAAGGATTTGCTCACCACGGCACGCATGGTACTGACCCAGGCAATTCGCCAGCCGATCCACAGCGCCAAGCACGTGGCTCATTTCGGGCTGGAACTGAAAAACGTCCTGCTGGGCAAGTCCACCCTGGCACCTGACAGCGACGACCGTCGCTTCGTGGACCCAGCCTGGAGCCAGAACCCGCTCTACCGCCGCTATCTGCAGACCTACCTTGCCTGGCGCAAGGAACTGCACGACTGGATCGACGACAGCAGTCTGTCCGACCAGGACATCAGCCGCGGTCACTTTGTGATCAACCTGATGACCGAAGCCATGTCGCCCACCAATGGCGCAGCCAACCCGGCAGCGGTCAAACGCTTCTTCGAAACCGGTGGCAAGAGCATCCTCGACGGCCTCTCCCACCTGGCCAAGGATCTGGTGAACAACGGCGGCATGCCGAGCCAGGTAAACATGGACGCCTTCGAAGTCGGCAAGAACCTGGGCACCTCCGAAGGCTCAGTGGTGTTTCGCAACGACGTGCTGGAGCTGATCCAGTACAAGCCCATCACCGAACAGGTGCATGAGCGCCCGCTGTTGGTGGTGCCACCGCAGATCAACAAATTCTACGTTTTCGACCTGAGCCCGGACAAAAGCCTGGCGCGTTTCTGCCTGCGCAATAACGTGCAGACGTTCATCATCAGTTGGCGCAACCCGACCAAGGCCCAACGCGAGTGGGGCCTGTCGACTTACATCGATGCGGTGAAGGAGGCGGTGGATGTGGTCTGCAAGATCACCGGCAGCAAGGACGTGAACATGCTGGGCGCCTGCTCCGGCGGCATCACCTGCACGGCCCTGCTGGGCCATTACGCCGCCCTTGGCGAGCAAAAGGTCAACGCCCTGACGCTGCTGGTCAGCGTGCTCGACACAACGCTCGATACCCAGGTCGCGCTGTTCGTCGACGAGCAGACCCTGGAGTCCGCCAAGCGTCACTCGTATCAAGCTGGCGTGCTCGAAGGCAAGGACATGGCCAAGGTCTTCGCCTGGATGCGCCCCAACGACCTGATCTGGAACTACTGGGTCAACAACTACCTGCTGGGCAACGAACCGCCGGTGTTCGACATCCTGTTCTGGAACAACGACACCACGCGCCTGCCCGCGGCGTTCCACGGCGACCTGATCGAGATGTTCAAGAACAACCCGCTCGTTCGCTCCGACGCACTGGAGGTCTGTGGCACGCCAATCGATCTGAAACAGGTCAAAAGTGACATCTTCTGTCTTGCTGGCACCAACGACCATATCACCCCGTGGGTCTCGTGCTACAAGTCGGCCAAACTGTTCGGCGGCAAGACCGAGTTCGTGCTGTCCAGCAGCGGACATATTCAGAGCATCCTGAACCCGCCGGGCAACCCGAAGTCGCGATACATGACCAACCCGGAGTTGCCCGATGACGCCACCCGCTGGCAGGAAGACGCCACCAAGCACACCGATTCCTGGTGGCTGCACTGGCAGGCATGGCAGGCGGAGCGCTCCGGCAAACTGAAAAAATCCCCCGCTACACTGGGTAACAAGGCGTACCCGGCCGGGGAAGCTTCACCGGGGACGTACGTGCATGAAAGGTAAACGCGTGCACGCCCCTGCCGATGACGTTTAAAAGGGCCCAGTGCGGGTAAAGGGTGCCAAAACCTGTAGGAGCGAATTCATTCGCGATTGGCCGGTACATCCGACACATATGTATCGGATGTACGATCTTCGCGAATGAATCCGCTCCCACAGAGGCTCAAACCTCACAGGAGATTGCGCCGCCCGGGAAGCAGTATTCGGCGTTTAACCAACAGGGCTTCGCGCATGCCGCAACCGTTTGTATTTCGCACCATCGACCTGGATGGTCACAACATCCGCACCGCAGTGCGACCCGGCAAGAGTCATCTGACGCCGCTGCTGATCTTCAACGGCATCGGCGCCAACCTCGAACTGGTGTTTCCTTTCGTCGACGCACTGGACCCGGACCTTGAAGTCATCGCCTTCGACGTCCCCGGTGTCGGCGGCTCATCGACGCCCAGGCGCCCCTATCGCTTCCCGGGCCTGGCCAAACTCGCCGCGCGCATGCTTGATTATCTGGACTACGGCCAGGTCAACGCCATCGGCGTGTCCTGGGGTGGCGCGCTGGCCCAACAGTTCGCCTACGACTACCCCGAGCGCTGCAAGAAGCTGGTGCTGGCCGCAACCGCAGCCGGTGCAGTGATGGTGCCCGGTAAACCGAAAGTGCTGTGGATGATGGCGAGCCCCCGGCGCTACATTCAGCCGTCCCACGTGATTCGCATCGCCCCTGACATCTACGGCGGCGCCTTCCGTCGCGACCCGAACCTGGCCGCCAACCACGCAGCCAAGGTCCGCTCGTCCGGGAAGCTGGGCTACTACTGGCAACTGTTCGCGGGTATGGGTTGGACCAGCATTCATTGGCTGCACAAGATCCGCCAGCCCACGCTGGTGCTGGCAGGGGACGACGATCCGCTGATTCCGCTGATCAACATGCGACTGCTGGCCTGGCGTATCCCCAATGCCCAGCTACACATAATCGACGACGGTCACTTGTTTCTGATCACCCGGGCCGAAGCTGTCGCGCCCATCATCATGAAGTTTCTTGCGCAAGAACGGCAGCGTGCCGTGATGCATCCTCACCCCGCACCTGTGGGCCGATCTCACTGAGGCTACCTGCATTTGTTCATGGCCTGACGAAGGAGTGTTGATCCATGCGAGAAAAACCGGCAAAGAATGCCTACCCGACGCCAGCAACCTACATCAACGCGCAAAGCGCCATCACCGGCCTGCGCGGCAGGGATCTGTTCTCGACCTTACGCAGTGTGGCGTTGCAAGGACTCAAGCGTCCGGTCTACACGGCCCGGCATGCGCTCACCCTTGGCGGTCAGCTGGGCAAGGTGCTGTTGGGCGAAACCCCTTATCAATTGCACCCGCAGGACACACGCTTCAACGACCCCACCTGGGCCCACAACCCGATCTATCGTCGCGGCCTGCAGGCGTACCTGAGCTGGCAGCATCAGGTGCGCAACTGGATCGCCGACAGCGGCCTGCCCGAGGACGACCGCTCCCGCGCGCAGTTCATCTTCGCGCTGCTCAACGACGCGCTGGCGCCGACCAACAGCCTGCTCAACCCGCTGGCCGTCAAGGAGCTGTTCAACTCAGGCGGCAGCAGCGTGGTGAAGGGCCTGAGCCACATGCTCGATGACGTGCTGCACAACAACGGCCTACCCAGCCAGACCACCAAGGATGCCTTCGAGATTGGCCGTACCCTGGCCGTGACGCCGGGCGCGGTGGTGTTCCGCAACGAGCTGCTGGAACTGATCCAGTACACGCCCATGAGCGAAAAGCAGTACGCGCGGCCCCTGCTGATCGTGCCGCCGCAGATCAACAAGTTCTACATTTTCGACCTCAGCCCGCACAACAGCTTCGTCCAGTACGCGCTCAAGAACGGCTTGCAGACCTTCATCATCAGTTGGCGCAACCCGGATGTGCGCCATCGCGAGTGGGGGCTTTCAAGTTACGTCGAGGCCGTCGAGGAAGCCATGAACGTGTGCCGGGCGATCACCGGCGCCCGCGAAGTGAACCTGATGGGGGCCTGCGCCGGTGGCCTGACCATCGCCGCCTTGCAGGGGCACTTGCAGGCCAAGCGACAGATGCGCCGGGTGGCCAGCGCGACCTACCTGGTGAGCCTGCTGGACAGCCAGATCGAGAGCCCCGCTACGCTGTTCATCGACGAACAGACCCTTGAAGCCGCCAAGCGCCGCTCTTACCAGCGCGGCGTGCTGGATGGTCGCGATATGGCCAAGGTGTTTGCCTGGATGCGGCCCAATGATCTGATCTGGTCCTACTGGGTGAACAACTACCTGCTGGGCAAGGCGCCGCCGTCGTTCGACATCCTGTACTGGAACAACGACACCACCCGCCTGCCCGCCGCGCTGCATGGCGACATGCTCGACTTCTTCAAGCACAACCCGCTGACCCATGCCGGAGGCCTTGAGGTGTGCGGCACACCCATCGACCTGCAAAAAGTCACGGTGGACAGCTTCAGCGTGGCCGGCATCAACGACCACATCACCCCTTGGGACGTGGTCTATCGCTCGACGCTGCTGCTGGGCGGCGAACGGCGCTTTCTGCTCTCCAACAGCGGCCATGTGCAGAGCATCCTCAACCCGCCGGGCAACCCCAAGTCGAACTTCGTGGAGAACGGCAAGCTCAGCGGCGACCCACGCGCCTGGTACTACGACGCAACCACCACCGAGGGCAGCTGGTGGCCGGCCTGGCTGAACTGGGTTCAGGAACGCTCGGGGCCGCAACGAGAGACGCTGGCGGCACTGGGCAACCAGAACTACCCGCCAATGGAGGCAGCGCCGGGGACGTACGTACGCGTCAGATAGTCAGTGAAATCTCAATCTGTGGGAGCGAATTCATTCGCGATTGGCCCGTGCATCCGACGCATCTTTATCGGATGTACGATTTTTCGCGAATGAATTCGCTCCCACAGAGAACGAACCCCGCAGCCAATCCGCGACCTGCTTTTGGATACCGACTTAAGAAGACTGGATGAAGACCCGCGACCGCATACTCGAATGTGCCCTGCAGCTGTTCAACCTGCAGGGCGAACCCAACGTCTCGACACTGGAAATCGCCAACGAACTGGACATCAGCCCGGGCAATCTCTACTACCATTTTCACGGCAAGGAGCCGCTGGTGATGGAGCTGTTCGAGCGCTTCCAGGTCGAACTCGCGCCCCTGCTCGACCCGCCGGCCGACGCTCGCCTTGAGGCCGAGGACTACTGGCTGTTCCTGCACCTGATCGTCGAGCGCCTGTCGCATTACCGCTTTCTGTTCCAGGACCTGTCGAACCTGGCCGGACGCCTGCCGAAGCTGGCCCGTGGCATCCGCAACCTGCTCAACGCAATCAAGCGCACCCTGGCCTCCCTGCTGGCTCGCCTGAAAGCCGAAGGCCAGGTCACCAGCGACACCCAGGCGCTGGGGCAACTGGTCGAACAGATCACCATGACCTTGCTGTTCTCGCTGGATTACCAGCGCATTCTGGACCGCGAAGGGGAAACCCGCGTCGTCGTGTACCAGATCATGATGCTGGTCGCGCCCCACCTGAAACCGGGTGCCCGGCACGCGTCAGAGAAGCTGGCGATGCACTATCTGGAAGATTGAAACTGCGTATTCAACGAATAGCGCTGCGCCAGTGAAACTCAGCGCGAACCTTCCTACAGACTTACCGGAAATGGCCGGTAGCGGCTTCTTAGCAAAACGTTGGAACATCTGTCCTCGATTTATGACAGTAGGCGCACGCATTTTGTAGGGCTAGCAATTCGATTCGCCCCCGGCTTTTTGTAGTTGGGTACATTCCAACTCATCACAGTCGACTCAACGACCCTCCCAGCCCTTATGGTCTGGGAGGATGCCGTAGGGCGGTTACCAAAAAACATCTCTTGCGTTGAAAAGGCAGCGGTGTCGTGCGCGTATAAAAATGAAGAACCTCAGCGAGCTCACACCTCTGACTTTTAAAATGGATTACTTCATGTCGTCATCTGAAAACCTGCGCCTGCTCAAATGGCGCGACCTGGTCATAAATCTTGTTAGCAAGGAAGTTAAAATCCGCTACATGGGATCGGCGTTGGGCTTTATCTGGTCTCTGGGCAACCCCTTGGTTGTCACGCTTACCTATTACGTCGTATTTACTTACATTTTGCCAAGCAGCCAGGACCGTTTCGCGCTTCATCTGGTTACAGGCGTTGTCCACTGGATGTTGTTCGCGCAGATTATCTCGCAAAGCGGCGAGTGGCTGATCAACAACAGCAATCTGATTTTAAAACTTCGATTTCCCCGCATTTTGATACCGCTATCAAACGCATTGACCGTCTTGATTTTCTGGATGGGAACAATGATTGTCTATGTGCTGTTATTCAACCTGCTCGGCGGTGTATATACAATGGCTTTGCTTTGGTACCCACTTATTCTGGCCTCCTATCTGGCGCTGATCATGGGTGCGGGACTAACACTCAGCATTGTCCAGATAACCGTACGTGACGCCAAGCATTTTGCGGACATCCTGGTGCCCCTGCTTTTCTGGCTCACCCCCATTGTATGGGTGACCTCTTCTCTGCCAGCCGGTGTAGCCGACATCGTTGCCTTTAACCCGATGGCGCCGTTTTTCAATAGCTTCAGCGACATCCTGCACCACGGTGTCGCCCCGAGCACTCAAAACGTTGCCCTCTGCGCGGCCCTCGGAGCCGCATCGCTGCTGACCGGCCTCACGCTTTTCAAAAAACTGGACACCCGGGTGGAATACTTATGAGCGACGTGGTGATGAGAGCTGAGCGTCTAACCAAAGAATTCATTCTTCATCACAACCGCGGAGGGATGAAGAAAAAATGCCTGGGGTTGTTCGACCCAAAGCACCGGGAACGCGTTGAAAAACTCATTGCGGTCAATGACGTCTCGCTCACCCTGAACAAAGGTGAGTCACTTGCTCTGGTTGGTCACAATGGTTCGGGCAAGAGTACATTGCTCCAGCTCGTCTCTGGCATTCTTGCCCCTACCAGCGGAAAACTGTTTACCGCCGGCCGCGTTGCCCCGCTGGTTGAACTGGGTGTGGGTTTTCATCCCGAGCTGACCGGCGAAGAAAATATATATCTGAATGCCAGCCTGTTCGGCCTGACCAATAAGCAAACACGCTCACGATTCAACGATATCGTTGAATTTTCCGGGTTGGAACAATTTATTCATACCCCCGTTAAAACCTACTCATCAGGCATGTATATGAGACTGGGCTTCGCGGTAGCAGTCCACGTCGAGCCATTGGTCTTGTTGGCAGACGAAATACTTGCAGTCGGGGACCAGGACTTCAAGGAAAAGTGTTATCGCCGGATTCGCGACATGCAGGACGATGGAATGGCTTTGATTCTTGTCACGCACTCGGAGGAAGAAGGCAAAGCTTTTTGCCAACGTTATTTAAGACTTGAGCAAGGCCGGGTTATTAACCAGGGTAATTTTTAATATAACCATCATTCCAAACACCGCTTCCTCCTTAGATTGTCCGTCAACCCACACAGGTTTTTATCATGTTGCAAATTATCATCCCGATGGCTGGCGCCGGGAGCCGTTTTTCTGTCGCCGGCTACAAGGATCCGAAACCATTGATCCCTGTCCATGACGTGCCCATGATCAACGTAGTCATCAATAACTTGATGCCCGAGCGTGAGCACAAGTTTATTTTTGTCTGCCAGGCTGAGCATGTAACCGCGTATGGGCTCACGGAAAAGCTCAATAAATGGGCTCCCGATTGCGAGATCGTCAAGCTCGACGGCTTGACTGAAGGGGCCGCCTGTACCGTATACGCTGCAAAGGACCTGATAGATCCCACCCAGCCCGTGATGATCGCCAATAGCGACCAATATGTGGACGTCGACATCAATGATTATTTGAAAGCCATGGAGGACGCCAGCGCCGACGGGATGATCATGACGATGAAAGCCCATGACCCCAAGTGGTCGTTTGTAGGCTTTGACGACGACGGCCTGATTAACCGGGTGGTTGAAAAAGAAGTCATCTCCGACGAAGCGACAGTGGGTATCTATAACTTTCGTACCGGCTCCCAGATGCTTGGCGCCATTGAGTCGATGTTCAACAAAAACCTGCGCACCCATGGCGAATTTTATGTTGCACCCGCCTATAACGAACTCCTTAAAAACGGCGCCAAGGTCATCCACTACAACGTCGGTTCGGAGGGCCAGGGCATGTACGGCCTCGGCATTCCCGCAGACTTGAAAAGCTTTCTGGCGCTGGCGATCAGCGAACGAGCAACCTCGATTCCGGGTGCTTGACATGCAGATCATCAGTCACCGCGGCTACTGGAAGCACAAAGCAGAACGCAACTTGCCGCAGGCGTTTCATCGATCATTCGACCTTGGCTTCGGCACCGAGACTGACGTACGCGACATGGCAGGCAAACTTGTGATTTCTCACGACATGCCCGTCGGGGATGAACTGTCTCTGGACGGCCTGTTGGAAATCATGGCGGGGCGCAACCTGCCCTTGGCGATCAACGTCAAGGCTGACGGCATGGCGTTGGCCCTCAAGGCAAAGTTCGAGGAGTACGGGCACTCCAACTGGTTCGCTTTCGACATGGCCGTACCCGACATGCGCGCTTACCTGCAATCGGAAGTGATCACTTACAGCCGCCTCAGCGAAGTGGAAACCTCGGCCGCCTGGATCGAAGCAGCCTCGGGCATCTGGCTCGATGCTTTTGAGGGCGAGTGGTTTTCCAACCAGACGATCAGCGACCTGCTGTCTCTGGGAAAACAGGTGTGCGTGGTTTCCGCAGAGCTCCACGGTCGCTCGCCCGACACCCTTTGGCGGCAGTTATGGCACCTGAAATCCGAACACAACCTGACGCTGTGCACGGATATTCCTGAAGACGCTGCGAACTTCTTCAAGTGAGGCAATCATGATCAAAGCAGTTATATTCGACATGGACGGTGTTCTCATAGAGGCCAAGGACTGGCACTACGATGCACTTAACAAGGCGCTGAACCTGTTCGGGTACAACATCAGCCGCCACGACCACCTGACCGCTTATGACGGCCTGCCCACCGCTCGAAAGCTCGACATGCTTAGCGTCGAGCGCGACTTGCCCGTGGTGCTGCATGCATTCATCAATGAAATGAAGCAGCTGTACACGATGGAAATCGTGTATGCCCAATGCAAGCCGACCTTCGTACACCAATACGCGCTGTCTTCGCTGAAGAAACTTGGTTACAAGCTGGCCGTAGCATCGAACTCAATCCGCAACACCGTACAGGTGATGATGGACAGGGCAAATCTTGATCGATACCTGGACCTGCAACTGTCCAACGAAGATGTGGACATGGCCAAACCGGCGCCGGATATCTACATAAAGGCCATCAAGGCTCTGGGGTTGGAGCCGCAAGAGTGCCTGATCGTCGAGGACAACGAAAACGGTATTAAGGCAGCCAAAGCGTCTGGAGCCCACGTACTGGTGGTATCTGAAACCACCGACACCAACTTCAACAATATTCTCAACAAGATCAAAGAAGTTGATCTCAACTCCGCAAAGGTGGCCCATCCGTGAATGCGTTGAACATCGTCCTGCTCGCAGGAAAAAAAACAGAGCACCCGCTTACCGATGACGAGTACCCGGAGTACCTGTCGGAGTGTGACGGCAAGGCGCTGATCCACTCTTTAATCGACAACTGCGCCACGCTCGACCCCGCCAGGATCATCTGTATGTTCCCAAGTAGCGACATCAGCAGATTCCACCTGCGCAACATGGCTCAACAGATGCACCCGGCGGCGACAGTCCTTCCCACTTACAGCGCCACTAAAGGGGCTGCCTGTACGGCACTTTTAGCAAGTGAGCAAATCGACAACGATGATGAATTGTTGATTCTCAGCACCAACGACATGCTCGATGTCAGCCTGGAAAAGATCGTGCGTACATTTCGCGAAAATACGGATGACGCCGGGGTCGTCATATTCAAGTCTTTGCATCCACGTTACTCCTTCGTACGACTGAATGAAGACGATCAGGTGGTTGAAGCAGCTGAGAAGAACCCGATCAGTTCCCACGCTATCGCAGGTATGTACTGGTTCAAGTCAGGCTCCCTTTTCGTCTCGGCTGCAAAAGACATGATCCGCAAGGATGCCAGGGTCAATAACAGCTTCTTTATAGCTCCGGTCCTCAACGAGTTGGTGCTGCGGCACAAGAAAATCGGCGCCCACCGCATTGAGGCGACGCAATATCACCCATTGAAGAACCAGAGTCAGCTCCAGGCATTCGAATCAGGGGGCGCTCGATGAATAGCGCAAAACTTCAGGACATGGTCAAAGGCTGGTTCGTCGGCGGATTTGAACCTACTGCGTTCAGCACTGACGCCTGCGAGGTCGGGGTCAAGCACTACCAGGCGGGTGACAATGAAGTCGCTCACTTTCACAAGGTAGCCACCGAGATAACGGCTGTACTCTCTGGATCGGTGAGGATGCGCGATCAAACCTGGAATGCCGGAGACATCATTGTTTTAGAGCCTGGTGACATCACCGCATTCGAGGCATTAACCGACGCTGTTACCGTGGTGGTCAAAGTACCAGGCGCTCTTAACGACAAGTACGTAGTCTGACCCATGAAAACGACCCATCTCCAACACCTTCCCCGTCTTGGTTATGTTTGCGCCAGCGAACTGCGGACGCTTCCAGCGGAACTGATATTGCCGCACGAGTGTTCGAACCTTATCTCATTTCGTCAGCATCCTTCCCGCAAGCCCGATGCAGTCGTCAAAAAGCTGCATGCAGCCAAAAGGCCAACGAGCATGTACGGGCCCGGGTCGTATTGCTTCTATGGCGTTCAGAATGACTCCCCCCTCGCCCCTCTCCTGCTCTGGGATGCTGCCCACTTCCTTGAGGTCGGCGAGAAGATCACAGTAATCGAAGAAACACCCACCGAATGTTATCTGGATCGCGATTACTTCCTGGGCTCGTTGAGCGTGGTCGCTCGATCCCCCCTCTCGATCACGTATGAGAAAGTCTCAACGCTGGGCGGGCAAACCGATAATGATCTTGATAGCTGGACCTTTGGCATTCCCGTGGGCCCCGAGGACGCCACCGTCCTGAATGCCGTTGTGAAGCGCATTCTGGAGATCGACATTCCTAACAAGGAGATACTTCTGTGCGGCACGCCGGGAAGTAACTTCGCCTACTTCGCCGACGTCCGGATCATTGGCGAGGACATCCCCGCTCCGCCCGTCCAGATCTGCAAAAAGAAGAACCGCCTCGCGCTGGAAGCAAAATACAGCAACCTGGTGATCCTTCATGACCGTGTTTTTCTACCTAAACACTTTGGGGAGATGATCCGCCGCTTTGGTCCGCACTACCCGCTCATGACCCTGCAAAGCATGTTTTTTGACAACCGGGCCTGTATGCACCCCCGTCGCTACTCCGATCACGGCATGGCCATGGGCGAGATCGCGCAAGGTATGCGGGGCCTGCACCGAAACAGCGGACAATCCGAGATGATCGCGCCAGCAATCTTTGAGGCGATCGAACAAACCGGCTTTGCCTTCGCCAACTGTATGCGTTACAGCAAAGACGCTGGCTATCCAACCGGCAGCCTCTATATCTGCCGCAAAGAAGTCTGGAATGCTTACCCTCTGGATGAGTCCCTCTATTGGGTTGAATTCGAGGACATCGAACACGGCCTGCGTGCCTCCAAGGCAGGTATACCGTGCCGTCTGAACCCCTTCGGCATCACTCAATCCATCACTTCTCGTCCGCTGTTGGGAGAGGAAGCCTTGGCGGAAACGGTGAATGGAAGCTTCAAGGCGTTTGGGCCCTGTAAGGGCTCGACGCTTAGAAAAAAGCCACTCATCAGGATTTCCATACAAACCGCGCTGGCCAAACTGCACCAGTTCGAAACGAAATATGTAGTGAATCCGGCCACCGCCAAGACACCTGTGGGACGACGCACAATCAGTGCCCGATCATGGGTTGAGTTGATCAACGATGTGATCCAGCGGGCGACATTTCGAAACGATATCGACGCCGTGCGAGAATTCATTTCAGACTTCGAGAGGTTGGTGCTGCTCGATCAACTGTCGACCATGACTCGCGCCCATCTCGTTCAGCGTTTTTTCATCGACCCCAAAAATGCCAAGCAAGCGCTGATCACCGACAGCGGAGAAATTCGCAACATGCTGCGCCAACGCCCACATCAGACATGGTTCGCCAGTGCTCCAGATGAATTTTTCCACCACAAGTTATTCTCCCTGCCGGGGATCATCATCTCCGCCTACCGCACCTACCGAAGTAGCAGTCAGATCTTCTACTTTGGAAGCTTTGGAGCTGCCGTGAAGGCCATCTACAACTCCACCCCCTTCACGTCCTATACCAAGGTTTCCAGGTGAACATATTCGTCGTTTCCAGCCCGAGTTCCACTTTCGACAGCCAGGCACTCGTCAGCAATTTATCTCGCATCCACTTCGAGAGCGGCAAGACCGTCTCCGTCATCGTCGTCGACAAGCGCTACAACCTCGGGGCGCTGCCAACCCGTTCACGCCCCACGGATCACAAGCGGTTCAAACTACTCGACTTCCTGCACAGCACCACCCATGAAGTGCAGGCAGAAAAAGTCGCCCAACATATGGATAAGGTTCAAAACAGCTGGGTGCTGATCGATCTCTGCCAACATGATCAGACAACCTGCGACGACCTCATCTTCAAGCTTTCCCGCTACTGCTTCCTCAGCCCAGCGCTTCGCAATCGCAACATCGTGTTCACTACACCAGCGATACATCTGGGCAGCACTGCAGGAACAATAAATATGTCGTTCAACGTTCTGCCGATGAGCAACCACACACGAAACCAATCCAATCAGATGAAAATACTGTTTATGGCCGTTGATCTGGAGAGGGTGCTCATCTACGTGCCATTTCTGCGTAGCATCCTCCACCGCGTTCGTGTGCTTAGCCATCTGGCTTACCGACGTTTTGCCCGTAGAGCTTGATCATGCGTCCTCTTGAACCCGTTGACTCTGCAGACATCACCGTCGTGATTCAGGGACCGCTTTATCGTGACCTGGAACCTGACCGAAACATCTTCACCTGCATCGCCTCTATCAAGAGGCACCTGCCCAGGGCCGAAATCATCGTATCGACCTGGCGTCATGAGGATGTATCAGGGGTCGAGGCGGACCAGCTCATTGTCCTTGATGATCCGGGATGTTTTGTCGACGAATCAGGCAATCAGATCAACACCAACCGCATGCTGCACTCCACGCTGCTCGGAATCCGGTCGGCCATCAGGCCTTACGTGATGAAGTTACGTGCTGATCATAATTTAGTCAGCGCCGAACTCGCCGTTATCGGGGAGCCAGACCAGACGGCTTCTGGTGCCCCCGTGCTTTTCGACCGCCCAATTACCCTGACAACCCTCTACATCCGCAATCCAGAACGGGTACCGATGTTGTTTCATATTTCGGACCTGGTTCAGTTCGGCACCCGCGAAGCCATGCTAGCGCTATGGGATCAGCCGCTACTCAAACGGGAAGATGTGTTGAACAAAAGACCCTTTCGCAATCCATTTGGAAACTTCTGCGGTTTTTCATCTGCGAAGAGGGTTGCAGAGCAATCGTTGATGCTTGGCGCGATGTGCAAGCACGGGATCGATGTGCGTCTGGCCCATCCCTGTCAGGTGAGAATGGGCAATCTGAAACTCTGGGATGCCATCTTGAGGATCAACTTCAGGGTGCTGGATTACCGTGAAGCGGGGGTTAGCTTTCCAGAGCGTTTTCTCGCAGTCGATGGCGCATTGACCAGCCTCTACACCGCCTTTGAAGTCGAACAGCTGCACACGGTCGGCGATAGAGGCTACAGGCGGAAAATCGCCAGAGTCTGGTTCAATCAGTTTCTGTTGAGCTGCCTGAAGCCCGCGTGGTGGGTTTCATTGATTTCGATGATTCTGTTCAACAGCTCGCCAACCTTCGCAAAAGCCACGCGCTCGCTCTGGAGGCGACTAAGGAAAGTTACCCACCCCAACTCGTACCGGACCTAGAACCTGCCACCCACAAAAACCCGACCTGCTTGCACAGGTCGGGCTTGGGGATACCAGCCGCGGATCAGGACTGGCTGGACGGTGTCGACGCCGTGGTGCTGGCCGACGACGGTGCCGCCGCAGCGGTCGGAGCCGGTGCGCTTGGTGCGGCGCTGGCCGGTGCTGTCGCGGCAGGCGCTGATGCCGGTTTCGCGGCGGCTGGCTTGGCGGCGGCTGGTTTTTTCGCCGCTGCCGGTTTTTTCGCGGCGGCAGGTTTGGCTGCGGGTTTGGCCGCTGCTGCCGGTTTCGCGGCGGGTTTTGCAGCAGGCTTGGCCGCAGGTTTCGCCGCTACGGCTTTGGCCTTGGCAGCAGTCGAAGCAGCCGTCTTGGAAGCGGCAGCTACCGGTTTGGCCGCAGCCTTGGCCACTGCCGGTTTGGCTGCCGCGGACTTGCTCGCGGCGGTGCTTGCCGCTTTCGCAACAGGCTTGGCCACAGCTTTAGCCAAGGGCTTGGCGGTGGTTTTAGCGGCAGGTTTTGCAGCAGCGGTTTTCGAGATCGGCGTGACCGAAGCGCCGGTCAATTTCTCGATCTGCTTGGTCAGCAGGTCAACCTTGCTGTGCAGGGCCTTGACCTCGTTGCGGCTGGGAACGCCCAGACGCGAGATCGCGCTGTTCAGGCGTTTGTCGAAAGCCCCTTCCAGCTCGCCCCATTTGCCCAGCGCCAGATCCTTAACGTCACCGACGCGGGATTTGGTGGTGGTCTTGGCCTCATCGACCGTCTTGCCAACGGTAGCCTTGGTTTCCTTCTCGGCTTTCTCGCCGTCTTTTACCAACGATTCGAAAAGCTTACTGCCGTCATTGCTGATCTTAGAGTAAGCGCCTAAACCAGCCAGCCAGATTTGACGGGAGTATTTTTCAACCTCGCCAATCCAGGAGCTGCCTTCTTTATCGGATTTCTTTTTGCCAGCCATCCCGCTCTCCTTATTGTTTACGCGCGACACGTTCGAGCAATGCCGTCAGCTCATCGAGCTTAGCAGAGAGTGTCTCAACATCATGTTTAGACGGAATCCCGATGCGATTCAAGGCGCTAGCCACACGGCGGTCGAATGCACTTTCGATCTTGTCGAGTTGCGCTTCCACACGGCCCTTGACCTTGATCACTTCACCGGTCACTTCGTCGATTTCGGTGTTGGCCGCCTCGACCTTTTCATCGATGACTTTCTTGGCTTTCTTTTCAGTCTGCTCGCCGGTGCGAATCAGTTCCTTGACGTACTCGCCGCCTTCCTGGCCAGCCTTGACGTAGGCGCCCAGGCCCGCGAGCCAGATCTTGCGTGCATAGAGACGGATTTCCGAAAAGGTCTTGGCCTCTTCGTTTGCGATTTTTTTCTTCAGGGCAACTTTGACCATGACGCACCTCACACTCGAAAGGGATGGGAGCAACCGCCCGCAGGAAGTTGGGGCATGGGCACAAAGTAGAGGGAAAAATTAGAATGCTCACCCTAGCCAGTGAACACAGCGACCACGAATGCAATGATCGGACGACGGCCACGCGAACAACCTGCCCCGTAGCAGTCCGGCTTGCCGGCGTCGGCGCCATCAAGATCGCTGACGCCGGCAAGCCGGACCGCTACGGATGTTCGGCGCGCCAAGGTTAACGTGCAGAAAGGTTGATACTTACGCGGTCAGGGCCTTGTCCAGCTGGCGCGCCACTTCGGACTCGATGCTGCTGCTCATCGCCGACAGGAAGAAATTCAGCTCGATGTTGACCCGCACCAGCGCGTCTTCCACCTGCACCGTGCCTTTGGCGCCCTTGCCTTCCAGCGACACGGTGTCGCCGTTCCAGCTGTGCTCGATGCCATATTTTTCGCCCAGCTTCACGGCCAGCAACTCAGCCTTCTCGCGGGCCTTGTCCTTGCCCAGCGTGTGCGGGCGTTCCACGGTAATTCGGGCCATTGGCAGGCTCCTTCATCGAGGTAAATCGTGGGGCCACTATACCAGCGCCATCCCGTGAAGAAACTGTTGGGCCTAACCCTTGTCAAGACAAAGCCAGCCCCGACGATTAGAATGGCCGCACTTTATTCCGGTGACAGCGATATGAACGATCCGCGCAAAGGCAGCGATGCCGAACCCACCACCCACTTCGGTTACAAAACCGTGGCCGAAAGCCAGAAGGCCGAGAAAGTCGCCGAAGTGTTTCACTCCGTTGCAGCCAAGTACGACCTGATGAACGACGTGCTGTCCGGTGGCATGCACCGCCTCTGGAAGCGCTTCACCATCGAGCTTTCCGGCGTTCGCACTGGCAACCGTGTACTCGATATCGCAGGCGGAACGGGCGACCTGGCCAAGAAATTCTCCCACCTGGTCGGCCCCACCGGCGAAGTGGTACTGGCAGACATCAACGCCTCGATGCTCAAGGTCGGTCGCGACCGCCTGCTCGATCGCGGCGTGGCCGGCAACATCAAGTTCGTCCAGGCCGACGCTGAAAAGCTGCCGTTCCCGGACAACCACTTCGACTGCGTGACCATCGCCTTCGGCCTGCGCAACGTCACGCACAAGGAAGACGCCATCCGCTCGATGCTGCGCGTGCTCAAGCCGGGCGGCCGCCTATTGGTGCTGGAGTTCTCAAAGCCCACCAACAAGGTCATGTCCAAGGTCTACGACGCCTACTCTTTCGCCTTCATGCCGCTGGCCGGCAAGCTGATCACCAACGACTCGGAAAGCTATCGCTACCTCGCCGAATCGATCCGCATGCACCCGGACCAGGAAACCCTGAAGTCGATGATGGTAGAGGCCGGTTTCGACCGCGTGACCTACCACAACATGACGTCCGGCATCGTTGCCCTGCATCGCGGCATCAAGCCCTGATGCTAATCAGCGGCTTGCTCGCCAGCGCCGAGCACGGCATCAATCGTGTGTTGCAAATGGACAGCACGGCGCTGCCACGCCTGGATCGCCTCAGTGGCAAGATCATCGCGGTGCAATGCACAAGCCCCGCGTTCGATCTGCACATCCTGCCCAGTGACGAAGGCCTGATGCTGGCCTCGACCTGGGAAGGCGGCGCCGACGTGACCCTGCGTGCACCCGCTGCGAGCCTGATGCGCCTTGCCACAAGCCGCGACAAGAATGCCGTGCTGCACAGCCCCGAAGTCGAGCTGGACGGTGAAAGCGCCGTACTGTTGGAGCTGGTGGGCGTGCTGCAGGATCTCGATCTGGACTGGGAATACGAGCTGCAACGGTGGCTGGGTCCTGTGGCCACACCGCTGATCAGCGGCCATCTGCGCAACAGCGCGCGCATGACCCGCGACACGATCGCCAGCCTCACCCACAACCTGGCCGAGTACCTGGCTGAAGAATCCCGCACACTGGTCGGCAAGCGTGAGGCTGAAGCCCGTTTCGCCGAACTGGATCAGACCAAACAAGACCTGGAACGCCTCGAAGCCCGCTTCGAGCGTCTGGCCCAATCTCTCAAACCCAGCGATAACGCATGAGCCTGCTTGCCGTCCGCCGCCTGTTTCGCATCCAGCGGGTCGTCATCCGCTACCGTCTGGATGACCTGCTGTTCGCCCTGCCCCTGCCCTGGTGGCTGCTCGCCGTCCGTTTCGTACTGCCCTGGCGCTGGTTCCCCAGGCGCAAGAGTGAACTGACCCGAGGCGCGCGCCTGCGTCTGGCACTTCAGGACCTGGGGCCGATCTTCATCAAGTTCGGCCAGTTGCTCTCGACCCGCCGGGACCTGTTGCCCGAAGACATCGCCGACGAGCTGATGCTCTTGCAGGATCGCGTGCCGCCGTTCGAGTCCGAGAAGGCCATCGCCCTGATCGAATCCCAGCTGGGGGCGAAGATCAGCGACGTGTTCAGCCGTTTCGACGTGGCGCCACTGGCGTCGGCGTCCGTGGCTCAGGTACATGCCGCGCGCCTGAAAACCGGTGAGGAAGTGGTGGTCAAGGTCGTGCGCCCAGGGCTCAAGCCGATCATCGGTTCGGACCTGGCCTGGCTGTTCATCCTGGCCAGCGTCGCCGAGAGGCTGTCCGCCGACGCCCGCCTGCTGCACCCGGTGGACGTGGTCGCCGACTACGAAAAAACCATCTACGACGAACTCGACCTGTTGCGCGAGGCGGCCAACTCCAGCCAGCTGCGGCGCAACTTCGAAGGCTCGACCATGCTTTACGTGCCGCAGGTCTACTGGGACTGGTGCCGGCCGAAGGTGTTGGTCATGGAGCGCATCTACGGCGTTCAGGTCACTGACCTAGCGACCCTGGCCGACCAGCGCACCGACATGAAAAAGCTCGCCGAGCGCGGTGTGGAATTGTTTTTCACACAGGTATTCCGCGACAGTTTCTTCCACGCCGACATGCACCCCGGCAACATCTTCGTCAGCACCGTGGCGCCCTGGGATCCGCAATACATCGCCATCGACTGCGGCATCGTTGGCAGCCTGACCCCCGAAGACCAGGACTATCTGGCCCGCAACCTGTTTGCCTTCTTCAAGCGCGACTACCGCCGCGTGGCGCAGTTGCACATCGACTCGGGCTGGGTGCCGGCGGAAACCAAGCTCAACGAATTCGAAGCGGCGATCCGCACCGTGTGCGAGCCGATTTTCGAGAAGCCGCTCAAGGACATCTCCTTCGGCCAGGTGCTGATGCGCCTGTTCCAGACCGCCCGGCGCTTCAACATGGAAGTGCAGCCGCAACTGGTGCTGTTGCAGAAAACCCTGCTCAACATCGAGGGTCTGGGCCGACAGCTATACCCTGAGCTTGATCTGTGGAGCACCGCGCAGCCGTTCCTGGAGCGCTGGATGCGCGAGCGCGTGAGCCCCAAAACACTGATCGGAAACTTGCAGTCACAAGTTGAGCAGATCCCGCATCTGGCCAACATGACCCGTGATCTTCTGGAGCGTCTCTCGCAGCCGCACACCGCCGATCCTCCGCCGCCCTACAGCCACAAGGGCGATCACTGGGCCCTGCGGCTTCTGGGCGCGTGCCTGCTGGCCGGTGGCGTGGTGCTGGCAACCGCCCACACTCAATCGGGTGACGAGTTGATCGCGATGAGCGCCTGGCCTGCGGTGCTGATGCTGGTCGCGGGGCTCTATCTGGTCGTTCGCCGATAGCCAGCAGCGCCTGCCGCTGGCACACTAACCCTTTTACACAGCGGCCGGAGCCGACGATGAAAGACTGGCTGGACGAGATCAAGTGGGACAGCGACGGTTTGGTCCCGGCAATTGCCCAGGATCATAAAACCGGGCGCGTCCTGATGATGGCCTGGATGAACCGCGAAGCGCTGAGCCTGACTGCCGCCGAAAACCGCGCCATCTACTGGTCGCGTTCCCGTGGCAAACTGTGGCGCAAAGGCGAAGAATCAGGCCATGTGCAGAAGCTGCACGAAATGCGCCTGGACTGCGACGCCGACGTCATCATCCTGATGGTCGAGCAGATCGGCGGTATCGCCTGCCACACAGGCCGCGAAAGCTGCTTCTACCGTGTCTATGACAACGCCGGCTGGAAGACCGTCGAGCCGGTGCTCAAAGACCCCGAAGCCATTTACCACGCAGGACACTGAACATGACTGATACCTTGTCTCGCCTGGCTCAGGTGCTCGAAGAGCGAAAGGGCGCGGCGGCGGACTCCTCCTATGTGGCCAGCCTCTATCACAAGGGGCTGAACAAGATTCTGGAGAAGGTCGGCGAAGAGTCGGTCGAAACCATCATTGCCGCCAAGGACGCCGCCGTCAGCGGTGACTGCAGCGATGTCATCTACGAAACAGCCGATTTGTGGTTCCATAGCCTGGTCATGCTTTCAGCACTGGGCCAGCATCCACAAGCCGTACTCGATGAACTGGATCGCCGTTTCGGGTTATCGGGCCACGCCGAAAAAGCGGCGCGCCCAACTGAATAACGCGCCCGGCTGAATAAACGAAGGGCCAAGGGGCCCTGAATACCTTGTGAGGAACGCGTCATGGGCATTTTTGACTGGAAACACTGGATCGTCATCCTGGTTGTCGTGGTATTGGTCTTCGGCACCAAGAAACTCAAGAACCTGGGCACTGACGTCGGCGAATCGATCAAGGGCTTTCGCAAGGCCATGAACGACGACGAGAAAGGCCCTGAGCAGCCGCCTGTGCAACCGCAGCAGACCGCGCAGCCAACGCCGCCGACCCAGCCGCTGCATCAGCCGCACACCATCGACGGCACTGCGCAGAAAGTCGAAGAGCCCATCCGCAAAGACTAGGTCCTGACGCATGTTTGGTATCAGCTTCTCTGAATTGCTGCTGGTCGGTCTCGTCGCCCTGCTGGTATTGGGCCCCGAGCGCCTGCCGGGAGCCGCGCGTACCGCCGGGCTTTGGGTCGGGCGTCTGAAACGCAGCTTCAATGCGATCAAACAGGAAGTGGAGCGCGAGATCGGTGCCGACGAGATTCGTCGTCAACTGCACAACGAGCACATTCTTTCGCTGGAAGAAGAAGCGCGCAAAATCATGCAGCCCCAGGCCCGCGCAGCTGCGCCTGAGCCCGCGCCTTCAGCGCTGGATGCAGCGCCGACACCTGATGCGCAAAACACCCCTGCGCCTGCGGCCGAACCTGCGCCGGTCAGCACTGCGGTGATCTCGGAGCCCGTCGTGGTCGAACCGGTTTCGCCGATAGCACCGGCTCCTGCCGTGACTGCTCCTGCCGCCGCTGTGCCGAGCACACCTTCCGCCAACGATTCGACACAGCCACCACGAGCCCCATGAGCGAAATCCCGGAAAACGACCAGCAGATGCCGCTGGTATCGCACCTGACTGAACTGCGTTCGCGCCTGCTGCGTTGCGTGCTGGCGATCTTCGTGATCTTCGGCGCGCTGTTTTATTTCACGCAGAAGATCTACACCTTCGTCTCGGCGCCGCTGCGCAAATTCCTGCCCGAAGGCGCGACGATGATCGCGACCGACGTGGCCTCGCCGTTCCTGACGCCGTTCAAGCTGACGATGATGGTCGCGCTGTTCCTGGCGATGCCGGTGATCCTGTACCAGATCTGGGGCTTTATCGCGCCAGGCCTGTACAAGCATGAAAAGCGCGTCGCGGTGCCGTTGCTGATTTCCAGCATCATTCTGTTCTACGCCGGGATGGCCTTTGCCTATTTCCTGGTGTTTCCGCTGATTTTCCACTTCTTCGCCAGCGTGACGCCTGAGGGCGTGTCGATGATGACGGACATTTCCAGTTACCTGGATTTCGTCATGACCCTGTTCCTGGCCTTTGGCGTGGCGTTCGAGATTCCCGTGGCCGTGGTGCTACTGGTGTGGATCGGCATCGTCGACGTCAAATACCTGAAGAAGATTCGCCCCTATGTGGTGATCGGTTGCTTCGTGGTCGGGATGATCCTCACGCCGCCTGACATCTTCTCCCAGACGCTGCTGGCGGTGCCGATGTGGCTGCTGTTCGAAATCGGCGTGCTGTGCAGCTCGATGATCACCAAGCGCGGTGACCACGAAGACGACGAGAAGGCCGAAGACGAGCAAGACCAGCCGCCAGCGACCCAGCCGTGAACCTGCTGTTGCTGGAAGAGGCCGACTTCATTTCGGCCGACCGGGTGATCCTGCGTGATCGGCGCCTCAAGCACATGCAAGAGGTGCATCGCTCGGAAGTGGGCGACAGCCTGCGGGTCGGGCGCGTGGGCGGCCTGCTTGGCAGTGCCGAGCTGCTGCGCCTGGAGCCTCGCGAGGCGGAACTGTCCGTCAGCTTCGACCGTGAACCGCCGGCTAAACTGCCACTGACGCTGGTGCTGGCCCTGCCCCGCCCGAAGATGCTGCGCCGGGTATTCCAGACCGTGGCGACCATGGGCGTGCCCAGGGTCATTCTGGTCAACAGCTACCGCGTCGAGAAAAGCTTCTGGCAGACCCCGTTCCTCACACCTGCGTCGATTCGCGAGAATCTGATTCTGGGGCTTGAACAGGCCCGGGACAGCGTGCTGCCGGAAATCGTCATCGAGAAACGCTTCAAGCCGTTCGTCGAGGACCGGCTGCCAGCCATCGCGCAAGATACTCTGGGGCTGGTCGGTCATCCCGGCGACTTTCCCGCGTGCCCGCGTGCGGTCGAGCAGCCTGTCACCCTGGCCATCGGCCCCGAAGGCGGCTGGATTCCCTACGAGGTCGAACTGCTGCGCACCTCGGGCCTGAACCCGGTGCAACTGGGTGAGCGCATCCTGCGCGTCGAAACCGCCGTCACCGCCCTCCTCGCCCGCCTCTTCTGATCTCGTAGCAGTCCGGCTTGCCGGCGTCGAGACCTTCAAGATCGCTGTCGCCGGCAAGCCGGACTGCTACGGACAAACTAGACGGCTCCTGCGCCATTTCCGCCCAACGGCGTTGCAGTTCATATTTTGTGCGCCGATAACCCGGCATCGATAAATACAACGTGCAAGGAATCCACATGTATCGCTGGTTTGCCCAACGTCTCGGGAACGTGAGTGTGAGTCGCAAACTCGCCGTAGGCTTCGGCCTGGTGCTGTTGATGACGCTGGTCATTACTGCCACGGGCTGGTCTAGCCTGGGCTCGTTGATTAAGCGCGGCGACAAGCTGGCGAACATCTCGCAGATCAGCGAGCAGACCCTTGAACTGCGCACCGCGCGTATGCGCTACGAAGCTCAATACAGCGCCGAAGCCGCGACGGGCGTCATGACCGCGCTGGACAAACTGGACGCCTACCTCAAGAAGGCCCGCAGCAAAATCACCGGCCCCGACGACATCAAACTGCTGGACAGCCAGATCCAGGCCGCCGCCGACTACCGCCGCGCGTTCGATGACATGACCCGCGCCATCACCGCACGTGAGGCCAGCCGCACCAACCTGGGCGCGACTGCCGACGCTGCGGTCGAGGAGGTCAACAAGATCGAAGAAGCGCTGATCCAGCACGACAACATCCTGCAATTCAACAGCGCGGTGGGCGTCAGCAAGCAGATCCAGCAAGCGCGCTTCCAGGTACGCGGCTACACCTTCAGCGGCAATCCGGATTTCGAGAAGAATGCCAACGCCGCCATCGACGAAGCCATCGTCGGCGTGAACACCCTGGCCGGTGACGTTTCTTCGCAGTACATCCCGCAACTGCAACGCGCCAATCAGGCGCTCAAGGGCTACCGGGCCGCCGTTGGGCAATACCGCGATGCGCAGCTGGTCAGCCGTCAGGCGATGGAGAAGATGACCGTTCTGGGTCAGCAACTGCGTGACCTCAGCGACCAGTTGACCGCCTCGCAGAACGCCAAGCGCGACGCGGACAGCCAGCAGGCGCAATCGATGCTCGGCATCGCGACGGTGCTCGCCCTGCTGTTTGGCGTGCTCGCCGCCTGGGCCATTACCCGCCAGATCACCCTGCCGTTGAAACAGACGCTGATTGCCGTCGATCGCGTGGCATCAGGCGACCTGACTCACAACCTCAAGGTCGACCGGCGCGACGAACTGGGCCAGTTGCAAGGCGGCATGCAGCGCATGACCCTCAGCCTGCGCGAGTTGATCGGCGGGATCGGCGACAGCGTCACCCAGATCGCCAGCGCTGCCGAAGAGCTGTCGGCGGTGACCGAGCAGACCAGCGCCGGGGTCAACAGCCAGAAAGTCGAGACCGACCAGGTCGCGACCGCCATGCATCAGATGACGGCCACGGTGCAGGAAGTGGCGCGCAACGCCGAGGAAGCTTCTGAGGCGGCCGTGGCGGCTGACCAGCAGGCCCGCGAGGGTGACAAGGTGGTCAACGAGGCCATCGCCCAGATCGAGCGTCTGGCCCGCGAGGTGGCCCATTCCACTGAGGCCATGGGCGAACTCAAGCGCGAAAGCGACAAGATCGGCAGCGTGCTGGACGTGATTAAGTCCGTGGCCCAGCAGACCAACCTGCTGGCGCTCAACGCCGCCATCGAAGCCGCGAGGGCCGGTGAAGCCGGTCGTGGTTTTGCGGTGGTCGCCGACGAGGTTCGCAGCCTGGCCCAGCGCACGCATAAATCCACCGAGGAGATCGAAGAGCTGATCCTGGGCCTGCAGAACGGCACCCAGCAGGTGGCGTCGATCATGGACAGCAGCCGCGAGCTGACGGCCAGCAGCGTGGACCTCACCCGCCGCGCCGGTGGCTCGCTGGAAAGCATTACCCAGACCGTGTCCGCCATCCAGGCCATGAACCAGCAGATCGCCGCAGCCGCCGAGCAACAGAGCGCCACCGCCGAAGAGATCAACCGCAGCGTGCTTAATGTGCGCGATGTGTCTGAACAGACCTCGGCGGCGAGCGAGGAAACCGCGGCGTCCAGCGTGGAACTGGCGCGTTTGGGCACGCATCTGCAGAGTCTGGTGGGGAAATTCAGGGTGTAACCCATCCCCGTAACAGCACGGCTTGCCGGCGGGAGCGACGTATCAGTCAACTCATCTGTGACAGACACACCGCCCCGCCGGCAAGCCGTGCTGCTACGAAGGCTTTTGTGAACCCCATCACCCCATTCCTCGCTTCGGAAATCTCCTACACCTTCTTCAGGTCACGACCCCGGCCGCCCTGCCGATGCGCGTTTATCGCCCATCCGCAGGAGACGCACCATGTTGCAAGGAATCAATCAGGCGCTGGCCAATACCAGCGTCAAACTCAAGCTCTCGCTGGGTTTCGGCCTGGTGCTGTCACTGACCCTGGCCATCACCCTCACCGGGTGGTTGGGGCTGGACACCATGATCGAGCGGTCGGAGTCGTTGACGGCCATCGCACGGCTCAATGCGCTGACCAAGGACCTGCGCGCCGAGCGGATCATCTTTCGGATCGAAAACACCCCTCAGAGCGCGACCCGCGTCGTGGATCGTACCAATGAGATCGAAGCCCAACTGACGACCCTGCGCGACGATGATCTGCCCGCCGATATCCTCAAGCTCCTCAACGGTCAGAGCAACACGGTCAGCACCTTTGAAAAAACCTTCACAGACCTGAGCCAGGTGCTCAAGGCCCGGGAAAGTTCGCGTGCAATGCTCGGAACACTGTCGGATGCTGCCATCAACTCGATAGGCATCGCTGAAAGCGAAGTGTTGAAAAGGGTCAGTCAGGAGCAGGACAGCAGCGAACAATTGGAAGAATTCACCAACATCCTGCAATTGCGTCGGCATGTTCAGAACGCCCGATACGAAACCCGAGCCTACATCTACAGCGGCGATGAGGCTTTTGAATCGGCAGCGATAGCAGCAATCGAGGAAGCGCTCAAAGAGGTGGCGCAAATCGCTTCCGATCCAGACAACGCCAACCTTGCGGCCCTGCTTGACGCAAAAAAGACGCTTGAGAGCTATCGCCAACAGTTGGGCGAGCTCAAGACCCTTCAGAGCAAGGCCGAGGCGGCGCATGAGTCGATGGAAGCCATGGGCGATGCGCTGCTCGCTTCCACCGATGAAATCACCGCCCTGCAGAGCCAGCGTCGTGACAAGGAGGCCGCGCAGTCGCGCCAGACGCTGTGCGGCGTTGCGGGGCTGGCGCTGATGTTCGGACTACTGGCGGCCTGGCTTATCACCCGGCAGATCATTGCGCCGCTGCATCAGACGCTGCAAACCGCGCAACGCATTGCCAAGGGCGATCTGAGCAAGGATCTCGACATCCAGCGTCATGACGAAATGGGCCGCCTGCAACAGAGCATGCAGGATATGACTCGGAGCCTGCGCCAATTGATTTCCGGCATCGGCGACGGCGTGACGCAGATCGCCAGCGCCGCCACGCAACTGTCTGCGGTGACTGAGCAGACAAGCGCTGGGGTAAACAACCAGAAAATCGAGACCGATCAGGTCGCGACAGCCATGAATCAGATGACCGCGACGGTCACAGAGGTGGCGCGCAATGCCGAGGAAGCCAGCGAGGCCGCCCGTCAGGCCGACCTGCAGGCACGCGAAGGCGACCGGGTGGTGGCCGATGCCATTGGCCAGATCGAGCGCTTGGCGGTGGAGGTGCACAACTCGACTCGGGCCATGGGCGATCTGAAGCAGGAGAGCGACAAGATCGGCGGTGTGCTGGATGTCATCAAGTCCGTGGCCCAGCAGACCAACCTGCTCGCACTGAATGCGGCCATCGAGGCGGCGCGGGCGGGGGAAGCCGGGCGCGGTTTTGCCGTGGTGGCGGACGAGGTGCGCAGCCTGGCCAAGCGCACCCAGGAATCGACCGAGGAAATCGAGGTGTTGATTGCCGCGCTGCAAAACGGCACCCAGCAGGTGGTCAGCACGCTGGACGCCAGCCGTGACCTCACCGACAGCAGCGTGGAGCTGAGCCGCCGTGCGGGCAACTCGCTGGAGAGCATCACCCGCACGGTGTCGACGATTCAGAGCATGAACCAGCAGATAGCCACGGCGGGAGAGGAACAGACGGTGGTGGCCGAGCAGATCAACCGCAGCGTACTCAACGTGCGGGACATCTCCGAACAGACCGCCGCCGCCAGCGACCAGACCGCCGCATCGAGCGCAGAGCTTGCGCGCCTTGGGGCGCAGTTGCAGGAGATGGTGGGCCGGTTTCGGATTTAACGACCGCCCCGGCGCACAAACAAAAACGCCGCCAGGGATTGCTCTCTGGCGGCGTTCTTGTGTTTCAGCGGATCACTCAGGCATTGGCCAGCGATGGCGCAGTCAGGTGCGTTGCCGGCTGCAATGGCAGCAGCGGCGCATGGGGATCGGCTTTCACCGATGCCCGCCAGGCGTCCAGCCACGCGGCATTGCCTTCGGCCCACACCAACTCGTGCAGGCGCGCCAGGGCAACCGGGTCGCTCAGCAATTGCAGGCGCTCGTGGTTGCTCAGGTGCTCAGGCCCGCCTTTGATGGCATGGCGCACGCGTTCGATCCGCATCCACTCGATAGGCTCGGCCTTACGGTGACGCGACGTCGCCAGCGCGCACGCCAGGGCGTTCTGCTGCGGATCGACCACCGCCCGCACGAAGCCGTCATTGAGCGCATGCCAACGGTTTTCGTGGGTGTACTGATCGGTAGAGACCAGCTCTTGCGGCGGCGTGTGCTCTTCCGGAATCAGGAACAGGTTCTCGTCGCGGGCTTTGAGACCCAGGTTGGTGCGGCTGGAGATCACCGAAACCGGGATCGACAGGATCAGCGAACCAACAATAGGCGTCAGCCACCACAGGAAGCTCGGGTTCAGCCAGGCCACCAGTGCAGCCCAGGCAAAGCCCAGCAGAGTCTGCGGACCGTGACGCTTGACGGCTTCGCTCCATGGCGTGGAGTCGTCGTCACGCTGCGGCGAGTTCCAGGTCGCGGCCCAGCCCAGGAAAGCGGCCAGTACGAAACGGGTGTGGAAAATCATCCGCACCGGCGCCAGCAGCATGGAGAACAGCATCTCCATCAGCATCGACAGGGTGACCTTGATCCGGCCACCGTAGCCGGTCGCACCCTTGGCCCAGATCAGAATGATGCTGAGCAGCTTGGGCAGGAACAACAGGACGATGGTGGTCGAGAACAGCGCCACGGCTTTTTCCGGGTGCCACTGCGGCCACAACGGATACAGCTGCCGAGGTTCCAGGAAGTAGGTCGGCTCCATCAGCGTGTTGACCGCCAGCAGCGCCGTCGACAACACCAGGAAGAGGAACCACAACGGCGCCGACAGGTACGACATCACGCCCGTCAGGAACACCGCGCGGTGAACCGGGTGCATGCCCTTGACCAGGAACAGGCGGAAGTTCATCAGGTTACCGTGGCACCAGCGCCGGTCACGCTTGAGTTCGTCCAGCAGGTTCGGCGGCAGTTCTTCATAGCTGCCCGGCAAGTCGTAGGCGATCCACACACCCCAGCCGGCGCGACGCATCAGCGCTGCTTCGACGAAGTCGTGGGACAGGATCGCACCGGCGAATGCACCTTTACCGGGCAACGGCGCCAGGGCGCAGTGCTCAATGAACGGCTTCATCCGGATGATCGCGTTGTGACCCCAGTAGTGGGATTCACCCAGCTGCCAGAAGTGCAGGCCGGCGGTGAACAGCGGGCCATAGACACGGGTGGCGAACTGCTGCATGCGTGCATACAGGGTGTCCATGCCCGAGGCTTTTGGCGCGGTCTGGATGATACCGGCGTCTGGCGTGGCCTCCATCAGGCGTACCAGACTGGTCAGGCACTCGCCGCTCATCACGGAGTCGGCGTCCAGCACGACCATGTAGCGGTAGTCACCGCCCCAGCGACGGCAGAAATCGTCGAGGTTGCCGCTCTTGCGTTTTACGCGACGGCGGCGGCGACGGTAGAAGATCTTGCCAAAACCACCGGCCTCGCGGCACACGTCCAGCCACGCCTGTTGCTCGGCAACGGCGATGTCGGTTTCGTTGGTGTCGCTGAGCACGAAAAAGTCGAAGCGATCCAGATCACCGGTGGCCGCAACGGACTCGAAGGTAGCGCGCAATCCGGCGAACACCCGAGGCACGTCTTCGTTGCAGATCGGCATCACCAGCGCGGTGCGGGCACCGGCTTCAATGGGCTCGTTGCCGGCGCTGGCGCCGGAGATGCGGTATTTGTCGCGACCGGTCAGCAGCTCCAGGAAGCCCATCAGCGCGGTCCAGAAACCGGCAGAAACCCAGCAGAACAGAATGCCGAACATCAACAGAATGCTGGTTTGCAGTGCGTAGGGCATCACTTGAACAGCGGTCTGCCACAGGGTCTGGTGGCTGATTTCGTCGAACGACACCAGCGACCAGCCTTGATACGGCAGGATGCCTTTCATATAGAAGCCGGCGACGATGGTCTGGCCCAGCATCAGGATCAGCAGGATATAGCGGCGGATCGAACCGACGGTGCGCCAGCGCGACTTGGGCAAGTCACGTGGCAAGTCGTCCATGGTCGGCTTGGGCGGGTTGGTTTTCCCGGTCAGGCGACGCCAGCCACGGTGCAGCACGTTGGTGCGCCACGGCTCGGGCACGACCTTAGTACGCCGGATCGGCGGCGCGGCCTTGAGGCACACGCGACCGCTGGCGTCCACGGCGAGCATTTCTGCCTCGTGCAACTCGTCAGCGGTGGTCAGCGTCAGGCGACGGCCCACCGAAGCCTGGGCGGCCTCGGCAGGATCGGTGACGGTTTGCGCCGAAAGGCGTTCATGCAGCTCGGCGAACGAGGTGCAGCTGGCAAGTTCTGCCCGCAGCTCGTCGCTCATCGGTAGATGTGCCAGGTACTCGCTGAGCGATTCTGTCGAAGATCCTGGCACCGCGTTTGAATTACTCATCGGCTGGCAACTGGTAGCTCCAGGTCTCGGTCAGGATCTGTTGATTCATGGCCGGGCCCTGTTGGGTGGATGCAGCCGCTGCAGCTGGCTGCTGGGTTTCTTTACTGCCTTTGTTGGCCTTGGCGGCGTCGCCCAGGGCGGCTTCAGGACGCGAAGCTTCGTCGGACTTGGCTTCGGCTACCTTGGCGGCGTCCGCAGGCTTGGTGGCATCGGCCTTGTCAGCCTTTGCGTCTGCCTTGGCATCAGCTTTCGCATCGGCCTTGGCGACCTTGGCGTCTTTCGGCTCTTTCGCATCACCGGCCTTCACGGCGTCAGTCTTGACGATTTCGGCCTTCTCATCCTTCGGCGCGGTGGCTACGGCAGCGGCCTTGGCGTCAGCTTTTTTCTCAGGCTTCTTGTCTGCTTTGTCAGCAGTGATCAGCGCAGGTTCCTTGCCAGGTTCGACCGGGGTCTCGCGCAGCAGGTAAGCGCGCAGTTCCACGTTCTTGTTGGTGTCCTTGACCTTCAGGCGCAGCGTCAGGCGCCAGCCTTTGGTGACCGGGTTGTAGCGCAGGTTGTTCTCTACCAGATCGGTGTTGTCGTCAGTGGTGACCTGGCTGCGAATCGCCGGGTCTTCACCCAGTTTGGCCAGGGTCGGGCCGACGAAATCGACCAGGTACGCCACGCTGCCGTCCGGCTGGCGGATCAGGTTGGACTGCTTCACGTCACCGGTAGAGCGCAGGGTCTGCTTGACCCAGCCCAGATCAGGCGAATGGATGGAGTCTTCGTCCATGGTCCAGTGCAGGCGATAGTTGAAATCGACCGACTGGCCCGGCTCAGGCTGGGTTTCAGGCTTCCAGAAGGCAACGATGTTGTCGTTGGTTTCGTCGGCTGTCGGAATCTCGACCAGGTCTACAGTGCCCTTGCCCCAGTCGCCCTTAGGCTCGATCCAGGCGCTTGGACGCTTGTCGTAGCGGTCATCCAGATCTTCGTAATGGCTGAAGTTGCGGCCACGTTGCAGCAGACCGAAACCACGCGGGTTTTCCACCGAGAAGCTGCTGACAGCCAGGTGTTTAGGGTTGTTCAGCGGACGCCAGATCCACTCACCGTTGGCTGCCTGGATCGACAGACCGCTGGAATCGTGCAATTCACGACGGTAGTTGAGGACTTTCGACGGCTGGTTGGCGCCGAACAGGTACATGCTGGTCAGCGGCGCAACGCCCAGTTTGCCGACCTTGTCACGCAGGAACATGCGCGACTGCACATCGACCAGGGTGTTGGTGCCCGGACGCAGGGTCAGCTTGTAGGCGCCAGTGGCGCGCGGGGAGTCGAGCAGTGCGAAGATCACCAGATGGTTTTCATCGGCGTTCGGCTTCTCGATCCAGAACTCGGTGAAGCGCGGGAATTCTTCACCCGACGGCATCGCGGTGTCGATGGCCATGCCACGAGCGGACAGACCGTAAACCTGACCCTTGCCGATGACGCGGAAGTAGCTCGCGCCCAGCATGGTCATGATTTCGTCCTGCTTGTCGTCCTTGTTGATCGGGTACGTCACGCGGAAACCGGCCCAGCCGAGGTTTTCGGTCGCTTTGGGGTCGAACTTCACGCCGCCGAAATCGAAACGGTTAGGGTCATACTTGATTTCGTTGACGGTGGTCGCGGTCACTTCGTTGATTTTCACCGGCGTGTCGAAGTGCATGCCCTGGTGATAGAACGAGATCTTGAACGGAGTCCGGTCGGCGGCCCACTCGGCCTTTTCCTGCAGGAAGCGGATTTTCTGGTAATCGGCAAACTTCATGTCGCGGAATTCCGCTGGAAGGTTGCTTTTCGGAGCGACGAACTTCTGCCCGGCCAGATCTTTGGCCTTGGTCGCCACGTCGTCCAGATCAAATGCCCAAAGCTGACCGGCGCCGAACAGACAAAACAAAGCCGACCCGGCCAACAAGGCGCTGCGCAGGCGCTTGCCAGAGGTCTTTGGTGCATTACATGGACTAACAATCACGAGCAACCCTCGCCGAAAACAGATGAAGAAACCAACGGCCAGCTATCAAATGCCGGGTTGGCGAGCATTGTTCCGACTGCGAAAGGGGGGAATGATTCCCCAAACGTTGTCGGACCAGTTTGCGTTTGTACTGATTTGACGGGAATTTACCCGTCTTTGTAGCGCGCGATTATCTAGCAGGCCGCGTTACAACGCATCAGGGTAAGCAAAGTATTTATGGCATTTTGCCTAATAAATTCGGGTCTGCCAGGCAAAATCGTGGATTTAGCTTTCCAGCAAAAATGTCACAGGGCCATCATTGACCAAATGCACCTGCATATCCGCACCAAATTGGCCCGCGGCGACCGTCCCGTGCGTGGTTTTAGCCTTTTCCAGCAAATAGTCAAACAATTCAGCGCCGAGGGCCGGTGGCGCCGCTTTCGAGAAGCTGGGCCGCATCCCGCTTTTGGTATCGGCCGCCAAGGTGAACTGTGAAACCAGCAACAAACCGCCGCCCACATCGCTCAATGACAGGTTCATCTTGCCGTCAGCGTCGCTGAACACCCGATAGTTAAGCAGTTTGTGCAGCAATTTGTCGGCGCTGGCACGGGTGTCATGAGGCTCGACGCCTACCAGCACCAGCAAGCCCTGGTCGATGGCGCCGACGGTGGCGCCCGAAACATCAACGCGCGCACTGCTGACGCGTTGCAGTAAGCCTTTCATTCAAACCCTTCCAACAATTCATGAGATTCACTCGGAACTGTGGGAGCCGGCTTGCTGGCGAATACGGTGTGTCATTCAACATTGTGGTGTCTGACACCTCGCCTTCGTCCGATCGCGGCCCGCAGCAAGCCGGCTCCCACAGGTTTCGATCCGCGTACCCGCTTATGCCTCTTCAGGCGGAAGATCGAGCAAACGCCGCGCCACTTGGGATGCCGCGCGCACCAGCGCATCGGTGATGCCCGGCTCGGACGCCGCATGCCCGGCATCGCGAATCACCTGCAACTCGCTGTTCGGCCAGGCCTGATGCAGCTCCCAGGCATTGTCCAGCGGGCAGATCACGTCGTAGCGGCCGTGCACGATAATCCCCGGCAGGTGGGCGATTTTCGGCATGTCGCGGATCAACTGATTTTCTTCAAGGAACGCATTGTTGGTGAAGTAATGGCACTCGATGCGGGCGATGGACAGCGCGCGCTGGGGCTCGGAGAAGCGGTCGACCACCAGCGGGTTCGGACGCAGCGTCGCGGTGCGCCCTTCCCAGGTGGACCACGCCTTGGCGGCGTGCATCTGGGCGATCTGATCGGAGCCGACCAGGCGTTTGTGGAACGCGGTCAGCAGATCGCCGCGCTCGTCCTGCGGGATCGGCGCCAGGTAATCCTGCCAGTAGTCAGGGAACAGACGGCTCGCGCCTTCCTGATAGAACCATTTGATCTCCTGCGGGCGGCACAGAAAAATGCCGCGCAGGATCAGCGCATGAACCCGGTCGGGGTGGGTCTGGGCGTAGGCCAGCGCCAGCGTCGAGCCCCACGAGCCGCCGAACAGCACCCATTTGTCGATGCCTAAGTGCTTGCGAATGCGCTCGAGGTCTTCGACCAGGTGCCAGGTGGTGTTGTTTTCGAGATTGGCGTGTGGCGTGGAACGGCCGCAGCCGCGCTGGTCGAAGGTAATGATGCGGTACAGGTTCGGATCAAAATAGCGACGGCTCTGCGCATCGCATCCCGCCCCCGGCCCGCCGTGGATGAACACCACCGGCAAACCCTCGGGCGAACCGCTTTCATCGACATACAGCACATGCGGCTCTTCCACTGCCAGATCGTGCCGGGCATAGGGTTTGATCTGCGGGTACAAAGTCTGCATAGGTGCTCCATAAGTCCAATTCAGGGGCTTCTATCTATCTGCCGTCGGGCATCATAAACCCGATTCGGTCAATCGGCATGCTTGCCTGTTTCTGCCTGCCTGTCACCTCTGATTTGATGAAAAGGCACATGACTGACATCAAGTTCGTGTTACGTGATGTGCCGACGCATTGTCCCGTAGCAGCACGGCTTGCCGGCGGGGCGGTGTATCAGGCGACTCGTCCGTGACAGGCACGCCGCCCCCGCCGGCAAGCCGTGCTGCTACGGGAATCGGTGATGCTTCCAGCGAAATTGGAACGATCAATGCAAGCGTTCATGCATTGCCCGACAACGTGAATCGACGGCGAACCCGAGCGCTGTACCCGAGTCGAACCGTGGGTCGTGCAACCGGATATTTAATGTCATACGCAGGAAATAACCGGCGACACACCCTACAGTCAATCAACCCCATTTAATCGTCCAACCAACTTGAGGTCGTACCCGATGTCTCCGGAACCCAACGTTCGTGACGCTGAAGTGGCAGCCTTTCGTGAAGCTGTGCTGAACAAGCTTGAGTATGCCGTCGGCAAAGATGCCGACCATGCGTTCGACCATGACTGGTTCATGGCCATCGCCCTGGCCACCCGCGACAAGATGGCCGAGCGCTGGATGAGCCACACGCGCTACATCTACCGCCAGGAACGCAAGCGCGTCTATTACCTGTCGCTTGAATTTCTGATCGGACGCCTGATGTTCGACAGCCTGAGCAACCTCGGCATCCTGGAAACCGCCCGTGAAGCACTCAAGGGCCTGAACGTCGATCTGGAAAGAATCCGCTCGCTTGAACCCGATGCCGCGCTGGGCAACGGGGGCCTGGGGCGGCTGGCGGCCTGCTTCATGGAAAGCATGTCGACGCTGGGTATCGCAGGCCACGGCTACGGCATCCGCTACGAGCACGGCCTGTTCCGTCAGGCCATTGTCGATGGCTGGCAGCAGGAACAGACCGAGAACTGGCTCGATTTCGGCAACCCGTGGGAGTTCGAACGTCCGGAAGTGATTTATCAGATAGGCTTTGGCGGCAGCGTGCAGCCGGTGCTCGACGTGACCGGCGCGCCGGTTATCGATGCCTCCGGCGAAACACGACAGTGCTGGACCGCCGGTGAAACCGTGCGGGCGATTGCCTACGACACCCCGGTCGTCGGCTGGCGTGGCAAGGCAGTGAATACCCTGCGCCTGTGGCGTGCCCGCGCTGTGGAAGACCTGCACCTTGAGCGCTTCAACGCTGGTGACCACGTAGGTGCGGTGGCCGAAGTCGTGCGCGCCGAAAGTATTTCCCGCGTGCTTTACCCCAACGACAGCACCGAAGCCGGTCAGGAACTGCGCCTGCGCCAGGAATATTTCTTTGTCTCGGCTTCGCTTCAGGACTTGCTGCGCCGGCACAAGAACATGGGCTACGAGGTCAACAGCCTGCCCGAACACGCGGCGATCCAGATGAACGACACGCACCCCTCGATTGCCGTGGCGGAGCTGATGCGCATCCTGATCGACCTGTACGACGTGGAGTGGGACGAAGCCTGGCGCATCACCGTCGGCACCCTGGCCTACACCAACCACACCCTGCTGCCCGAGGCACTGGAGACCTGGTCCGTGGGCCTGATGGAGCGGATGCTGCCGCGCCACATGCAGATCATCTACATGATCAACGCCCAGCACATCGACCAGGTGCGTGTGGAGCACAAGGACGACCCGGACCTGTTCGGCCTGCTGCGCTCGGTGTCCCTGATCGAAGAAGAAAACGGCCGCCGCGTGCGAATGGGCAACCTGGCATTCCTGGGCTCCCATAGCGTCAACGGTGTATCGGCCCTGCACACCCAACTGATGCGCAAGACGGTGTTCGCGCAACTGCACAAGCTGTATCCCGAGCGCATCAACAACAAGACCAACGGCATTACCTTCCGCCGCTGGCTGTTCCAGTCCAACCCGACACTGACCGCGATGCTGGTCAAGGAACTGGGCGAGCAGGTGCTCGACAACCACGAAACCGGGTTGCTCAAACTTGAACCGCTGGCCGACAAGCCCGCCTTCCAGAAAGAGTTCGCCGCCCAGCGGCTGCACAGCAAGAAGGCCCTGGCGGCCATCGTTCAGGAACGTATGGGCATTACGCTCAACCCTGAAGCGCTGTTCGATGTGCAGGTCAAACGGATTCACGAGTACAAGCGTCAGTTGCTCAACCTGTTCCACACCGTGGCGCTGTATCAGGCCATGCGCGCCGACCCGAGCACCAATTGGGTGCCGCGGGTGAAGATCTTCGCGGGTAAAGCAGCGGCCAGTTATCACTCGGCCAAGCTGATCATCAAGCTGACCAACGACATCGCCCGTACCGTGAACAACGACCCGACCCTGCGCGGGCGGCTCAAAGTGGTGTTCCTGCCCAACTACAACGTGAGTTTTGCCGAAAGCATCATTCCGTCGGCCGACCTGTCGGAGCAGATTTCCACGGCGGGGCTTGAAGCGTCGGGCACCAGTAACATGAAGTTCGGCCTTAACGGCGCGCTGACAATCGGCACCCTGGACGGCGCCAACGTGGAGATGAGCGAGCAGGTGGGGCTTGAGCACATGTTCATCTTCGGCATGACCGCGCAGGAAGTCGAAGCGCGCAAGCACGCCGGGGAATTCAACGCCCATAACGACATCGCCAGCTCCGCCCGCCTGAACGACGTGCTGCAGGCGATTCGCGGCGGGGTGTTCTCGCCGGATGATCCGTACCGGTACGTGGGCTTGATCGAGCAGTTGATCAACTACGACCGGTTCTTCGTCTGCGCTGACTTCGAGTCCTACTGGGCTGCCCAGGCCAGGGTCGAGGCGCGCTGGCACGACAGCAAGGAATGGTGGCGCTCGGCGGTGCTCAACACTGCGCGCATGGGCTGGTTCTCCTCGGACCGGACCATTCGCGAGTACGCCAACGATATCTGGCAGGCGCTGGATTAAGGTAAGCGCAAGGGCGAATTTGCCCCATTGTGGGAGCCGGCTTGCTGGCGAAGGCGTTGGGTCAGACACCACATTGGTGAACGACACACCGCTTTCGCCAGCAAGCCGGCTCCCACAGATTTTGCGTTGCTCATGCCTCTGGGGTGCGCGTCTATACAAAATGTTTCCTCTTCTCCCGCGCCCGATATACTCCTGACCATCGCCGTTCAACGGCTGGGAAGGGACGTCGTCGCGTGCAATGGATTCTTTTGCTGGCCGGGCTTTTCATCGGTGCGGTGCTTGATGAGTCACTGATCGGCGGTGCCGTGGGCGCAGTCATCGGACTGGCGCTGGGCCTGAGCTTTCGTCTGTCGTCTGTCGCTCGCGACGCGGCTGTGCAGAAAGCCGAACTGGCAAAGACCCGCGACACGGTACAGGCGCTTGAACGACGCCTGAGCCAACTGGATTCGGCCGCCATGCAGATGCCGGACGTTGCTGCCTCAGATCCGGCCCCTGCTCCGCTCGACATCCATCCTGTCGCCGACACCGGCCCCGAACTGCTCTGGGACTTGCCCGATATAGAGCCCGCACCGGCCCAGACCACCAGCGACTCCGAGTGGCGTCAGCCCACCCCGGCGCCAAGCCCTGTCGCACCAACCCCCGCCGCACCCAACCTGTTCGACAGCGCCCTGCTGCGCGCGAAGAACTGGCTCTTGGGTGGCAATACCGTGCTGCGCGTGGGCGTAGTCCTTCTGTTTCTTGGCCTGGCCTTTCTGCTGCGCTACGCCACCGAAGGCATGGTCGTGCCCATCGAGGCGCGCTATGCCGGGGTCGCGGCGGCTGCGCTGGCGTTGCTGGGCCTGGGCTGGTGGCTGCGCCAGCGCAATGAATCCTTCGCCCTGATGCTGCAGGGCACAGGTGTGGCGGTGCTGTACCTCACAGTGTTCGCTGCGATGAAGGTACATACACTGCTGGCGCCGGGCATGGCATTCGGCTTGCTGGTGGCGGTCACGGTGTTCTCGGCCATCCTGGCGCTGACGCAAAACTCCCTGGCGCTGGCCTGCGTGGCGGCGCTTGGCGGATTCGCCGCGCCGCTGCTGACCTCCTCCGGCGAAGGCAGCCACGTCGCACTCTTCAGCTATTTCGCCCTGCTCAACACAGGCATTTTCGCCATTGCGTGGTTCAAGGCCTGGCGCCCGCTGAACCTGATCGGCTTCGTCGGCACGTTCGGCATCGGCTTCGCCTGGGGCCTGAACGCCTACACGCCGGAACTGTTCTGGAGCACCGAACCCTTCCTGGTGCTGTTTTTCCTGATGTACCTGGCCATCGGCCTGCTGTTCGCCCGGCGCAAATTGCAGGAACACGCCACCGGCCCCGAGGACGACAGCCGCGAGGCGATGCTGCGCTGGTCGGCAAGGCAGAGCCACTACGTAGATGGCAGCCTGTTGTTCGGCACCCCCATCGCCAGTTTCGGCCTGCAATACGCGCTGGTTCAGCACATCGAATTCGGCGCGGCGTTCAGTGCGCTGGTGCTGGGCCTCCTCTATATGGGTATCGCGCGGCTGCTGGCCGGGCGTGCATCGGAGCGCTCGGCCCTGCTGGTGGAAACCTGCCTGGCACTGGGCGTGGTGTTCGCAACGCTGGCGATTCCTCTGGGCCTGAGCGCGCAATGGACGACAGTCGCCTGGGCAGTCGAAGGCGCGGCGGTGTTCTGGCTCGGCATGCGCCAGAACCGCCTGCTGGCACGCTTTTTTGGACTGCTTTTACAACTGGGCGCAGGCTTTGCGTTCATCGGTATCGTGGGACGCTGGTATTCGCCTGGCTTCAATCACGGAGATTTCTGGACACCGCTGATTATCGCGCTGGCGGGTCTCGTCAGCGCCTTCACGGTCGAGCGAATCGGCACGCTGCGCCTTGGCATCAGCGAGCGCGTGTTGCAGCCCGCGCTGCTGATCTGGAGTGCGGTGTGGTGGTCGGTGGCGCTGTGCGTCAGCACCCATTACGTACCGGGCGCCCGGGAAGTGCCGACGCTGTTGCTGTTGGGCGCCATCACCGTCGGCCTGTGGACCCTCGCCGCGCTGCGCCTGAAGTGGGCAGGTCTTGCGCAACTGTGCGTCCTGCTGACGCCTGCCAGCTTCGTGCTGCTGGGACTGATGCTGTTCAACCCCTATTACAATCCGGCCACCGACTGGGGCTGGCTGGGCTGGCTTGCGGTGTTTGCCGTGCACCTGCTGTCACTCAGGCAACTGGACGCCGTGCTGATCCCGCGCCTGCGCAGCGGCGCTCACGTCCTCGGTTGCTGGCTGATCGTTGGGGTGCTGTCGCTGCAATTGCGCTACGGCCTGCTGACGCTGTCCGAGTCCTACAACGCCTGGCGCTGGCTGGGCTGGGCGCTGCTGCCGAGCCTGTACCTGCTGGCGGTGACGACACCGCGCAAATGGCCTTGGCCGATCGGTGCCTACCCTGGCGAGTATCGCGTCTGGGCCGCCGCGCCGCTGGCGTTGTTGATGCTCGTGTGGTTCTGGCTGGCCAACTGGTTCAGTGATGGCAACGCCGATCCGCTGCCCTATATCCCGCTGATAAACCCGCTGGAACTGGGCTTGCTGATCGCCCTCGCGGGCATTTTCAGCTGGACGCACAAGCAGCTGCCACAACTGGGTGTAGGCCCCGAGTACGCACGCAAAGTTGCGCTGGTGATTGCCGGGGCTTCGGTGTTTGCGCTGGTCACTGCAATGGTCATGCGCAGTGCTCATCATTGGGCCGGCGTGGCGTGGCACACCGAGGCGCTGTTCGAATCGATGCGCGTGCAGGCGGGGCTGTCGATTGTCTGGACCCTGATGGCGCTGGCGCTGATGATCGGCGGACACCTTCGCTCGCGCCGCGACATGTGGATCGTCGGCGCGACCTTGATCGGCATCGTGGTCGCCAAGCTGTTCTTCGTCGAACTGAGCAATCGCGGCGGGCTTGAGCGAATCGTCTCGTTTATCGGCGTTGGCATTCTGCTGCTGGTAGTGGGATATTTCGCCCCACTACCGCCGAAAATCCCTACACGGAGTCAGGCTTCGACTGACACCGCACCCACGGATTCGGCACCGCAATGAAACACAGGAGTCAGTCGTTGAGTTGTCAGTCCATCGCCAAGGCCGCTGTTTTCGGCGCTCTGCTGTGTGCGGCATTTCTGGCTCAGGCCGAAGACCTGCCAGATGATTTCGCCAGCCACACGCCACTGACCCTCAGCGGCGAAGGCCCCTGGTATCGCCTTGAGTTGCCCCTTGCCGCGCAACTGAACGCACGCCAAAGCACGCTCAACGATGTGCGGGTATTCAACGCCGACGGCCAGGCCCAGCCTTACGCGCTGACTCTGGGCGAACCCCAGCGCGCCGAAGATGAAACCGCCGTCGCGGTGAAGTGGTTCCCGCTCTACAACAGTGACGACGCCAAGGACGCGGAGCCGAAAATTCGCGTTCAGCGCACCACCAACGGCACCCTCGTCGAGGTTCAGCCCCAGGGCGAAATCGAGGCGGGCGAAGAAATCCTGCGCGGCTGGCTGCTCGACACCAGCACCCTGAACGCCCCGCTCGACCAGTTGATTATCGACTGGAGCACCGAGCGCGAAGGCTTCCAGCGGTTCAGCATCGAGGCCAGCGACGACTTGCAACACTGGAAGCGCTGGGGCGAAGGCCAGGTGGCGCGGCTCTCGTTCGCCGATGAGCTGGTCGAGCAACGCGTGGTCACCCTTCCCGGTCGCAGCGCCCGCTATCTGCGGCTTTTGTGGAACGTCCCGCAGACCGCCCCGACGCTGACCGCCGCGCAAGTGGTGAGCACTCGCCCCGGCGTGTTGCCCCTGAGCTGGTCGCCGGCCATCGCTGGCAGTGTCGAAAAGCCGGGCGTGTACATCTGGCAATTGCCGGTGGCCCTGCCCCTTGAACGCATGAAGGTCGAGATTACGCAGGCCAACAGCCTCGCCCCTGCCACCTTGTTCGGCCGCCGCGACAGCAATGCGCCGTGGCGCCAGATCGACAGCGGCTTGCTGTATCGCCTGACCCAGAACGGCCACGACGTGGTGCAGGACGAGATGGAGCTGCCCGGCGAGGTGGTGCAACAACTCAAACTGGAAGTCGACGACCGCGGCGGCGGTCTTGGCAAGGACGCGCCGAAATTGAGCTTCGCCGTGCGTGCCACGCAGTTGGTGTTCCTCGCTCGAGGCACCGCGCCCTACAGCCTGGCCATCGGCAACGCGACGATACAGGGCGCGAACCTGCCGCTGTCGATGCTGATCCCCGGCGTGACACCCGAAAGACTCGCCACCCTGGGCAGCGCAACACTGGCGACGCCGCCAAAGGTCACCGCGCCAGCCCTGCCAGTGGCAAGCGGCCCGGACTGGAAACGCATCGGCCTGTGGTCCGTGCTGGTACTGGGGGTGATGCTGCTGGGCGCAATGGCGCTGAGCACGCTGCGCACCTCCCGGACAAAATAAATCAGGCAACCCGTACACAACCCAGGAGCTACGCTGAACCGATCCCGCAGTGAAAAAAATGCGCGAGATAGACCTCAACTTGTCATTGATGAACGCCTACGCTCATGTAGCCCGTGAACTCATTCACTACCAAGTCGGTCTGACAGGCAGTATTAAGTCCCCACTCGCGCTAAACTGTGCGCGTTTTTTCTTCCCCACCTTCGGAGCTATCCATGTCCCGCGTTACCCTGAGTCGCTATCTGATTGAGCAGACCCGCAGCAACAACACTCCTGCCGATCTGCGCTTCCTTATCGAAGTGGTGGCGCGTGCGTGCAAGGAAATCAGCCATGCGGTATCCAAAGGCGCCCTGGGTGGCGTACTGGGCAGCATGGGCACTGAAAACGTCCAGGGCGAAGTGCAGAAGAAGCTGGACGTGATGTCCAACGAAATCCTGCTGGAGGCCAACGAATGGGGCGGTCACCTGGCCGGCATGGCGTCCGAGGAAATGGACAACGCCTACCAGATCCCGGGCAAATACCCGAAGGGCGCGTACCTGCTGGTATTCGACCCGCTGGACGGCTCGTCGAACATCGACATCAATGCCCCGGTCGGCACCATTTTCTCGGTACTGCGCTGCCCGAATGAATACCTGAGCCAGAACGAAGCCCTGAACGAGAAGGCCTTCCTGCAGCCAGGCACCCAGCAGGTCGCCGCCGGCTACGCCATCTACGGCCCGCAGACCATGCTGGTGCTGACCCTGGGCGACGGCGTCAAGGGCTTCACCCTGGACCGCGAAATGGGCAGCTTCGTGCTCAGCCACGAAGACATCAAGATCCCGGAATCCACTCAGGAATTCGCGATCAACATGTCCAACCAGCGCCACTGGGAAGCCCCGGTCAAGCGTTACGTCGAAGAGCTGCTGGCCGGTGAAGAAGGCCCGCTGAAGAAGAATTACAACATGCGCTGGGTTGCGGCGATGGTTGCCGACGTGCACCGCATCCTGACCCGTGGCGGCCTGTTCATGTACCCACGTGACGACCGCGAGCCTTCCAAGCCGGGCAAACTGCGCCTGATGTACGAAGCCAACCCGATGTCGTTCCTGGTGGAACAGGCCGGCGGCGCGTCCACCGACGGCCACCAGCGCATCCTCGACATCCAGCCTGAAGGCCTGCACCAGCGTGTCGCGGTGTTCCTGGGTTCCAAGGAAGAAGTCGAACGCGCAACCTCGTACCACAAGGCGTAACCAGCCCGATGAGCGCGCCCTGGTCGCCGCTACTGCAATGGTGGTTCGGTTCTGCCGAATCACCGAGCGAGGTCGCCAGGGAAAAGAACGGGCTCTGGTTCGGCAAGAAACAATCCCAGGACGCCGACGCGCAACAGCGCTTCGGCGATCTGGTGAATCAGGCGCTCGCAGGCGAATTGGCCGACTGGACCGAATCCCCGCAGGGCTGGCTGGCACTGGTGCTGCTGCTCGACCAGTTGCCGCGCATGATCTTTCGCGACACCCCCCAATCCTTCTCCGGCGACAAGCGTGCCCAGCAAGTGGTCAGCGATGGCCTCAAGCGCGAACACGATGTGGCGCTGCCCCCGCTGCAACGCACCTTCATCTACCTGGTGCTCGAACACACTGAAAGCCTTCAGGCCCAGGACGAAGCAGTCAGCCGTTTCACATCGCTAATTAGTCTTTTGCCTGAAAGCGAACGCGCCTACCTGACCCAGACCCTGGATTACGCGAAGAAACATCGTGTGGTGATCGAGCAATTCGGCAGGTTTCCTCATCGCAATGAGGTGCTGGGACGGGAATCGACTCAGGAGGAAATGGCGTTCCTGAAAAAGCCCGGCTCGCGGTTTTAACTGCTGCGGAGCAGGCGTTTGGTGAGCAAGGAGACCATGTCACGACGCACATCGACGATCGCGTGAATAAAAACCACGTCCTGCCGAATCTCGTAAATGATCCGACTCATCCCCGAGAGGACTTGCCGATACTCGTCAAGGTTCAGCATCTCGATCTCGCCGGGTACCGAGCCGATTCGCGGAACGTCTGCCAGCATCGCTAGGGACTTCTGCAACTGCCGAGACGTTTCGCTCCAGGCTTGCGCTGAAAACTTTGCTACCACGTAATCTCGAAGATCCTTCAGATCCGATTTGGCAGATTTGAGGATGACTACCTTGAAACTCATTGATCGTCAGTCCTGTCCAGCTCGCTGAACACGTCTTCTACACTCTCGAACTCGCCACGTTCGATTTCTCGATTCCCCAACGCCAGTATCTTCAACAAGGCAAATGTCTCCATTTGCTCCTCGTATGTTTTCACGTCCATGACGACCAGTTTCGCTTCGCCATTTTGCGTGATCAGCATGGGCTCCCGACTCTCCGAGATACTTTTCACGATCTCGGCGGTATGGCTCTTGAGGTAACTGATCGGTTTGATTTGGGATGAAAATTTCATGGATGCTCCTCCGAAAATCACCAGGACCGATTTTAGTCTTAATTTGGTCAACCTTGCCAATTGAAGTTTCCCGGCCCGATCCGACATTCAACGGTGGCAGATTCTGCTGGCACGGAACCAGAGCCACCTTTCCTCTTCTAAGCTTTCGGTATTACGCCATGGCCTTTCCTGCGCGGCGTCGCCCCCTTTCGATCCAGGAGCTTCATCCATGTCTTTGCGCTCTCTCGCGTTAATGTCGTTCTGCGTGTTGCTGGCCGCGTGCAGCAAGATCAATCAGGAAAACTATTCGAAAATCTCGGCGGGCATGTCCAAGGCAGAAATCGAGCAGCTTCTCGGCAGCCCGACCGAATGCTCGGGCGCGCTGGGGATGTCCAGTTGCACCTGGGGCGACCAGAAGACGTTCATTAGCGTGCAGTACGCCGCAGACAAGGTCGTGCTGTATTCGGGTCAGGGGCTCAAATGAGCCTGCGCCGCTTGATGTGTGTCGGCGCGTTGACGATGGCGACGTGCTGGCTTGGCGCCTGCGCAGAAACCCCGCAAGGCGAGTCGATGGCTCCCCGGACCGAAGATCACGTGGACCTCAAACGCTATCAGGGCACCTGGTATGAGCTGGCACGTATGCCGATGTTCTTCCAGCGCAACTGCGCGCAATCGGAGGCGCACTACAAGCTCAAGCCCGACGGCAACGTGGGCGTGACCAACCGTTGCCGCACCCCCGAAGGCAAGTGGGAGGAGGCAACCGGCACGGCCTCGCCGCAGGTCGAGGGCAAGACCGACAAACTGTGGGTGGTGTTCGACAACTGGTTCTCGCGCCTGCTGCCGGGCGTTGCCAAGGGTAACTACTGGGTGCTTTACGTCAGCGACGACTACAAGCAGGCCATTGTCGGCAATCCGAACCGCAAGTACCTGTGGCTGCTGTCGCGCACCGCCCATGTGAGCGAGTCGATCCGCAACGAAATGCTGATGAAGGCCCAGCAGCAAGGGTATGACACGACCCGGCTGATCTGGCGGGTGGAGGATTCGAAGATCGCCAAGGCGCAGGATTAACCGCTGATCCAAATGACACACCCATGCCCCACTGTGGGAACGAATTCATTCGCGAAAAATGGTACATCCGATTGAAAAAATATCGGATGTACTGGCCTCTCGCGAATGAATTCGCTCCCACAGGTGCGATCATCCCCCGTCATGGCACGGTCTTGTCTTAGCCCAACAACTCGCGCAACACCTGCCCGAACGCCTGGCGGCTTTGTTCTTCGTCGGCGTGGCGCCCTTCACGGATCACCCAACGCCCGTTGACCATCACCTCACGCACCTGACGGTCACCGCCGGCAAACAGCCAACGATTGAGGATCGCATCTCCGGACGCCGTGGCCAGGTACGGATCGTTGCCATCGAGCACCAGCCAGTCCGCGCGTTTGCCAACTTCCAGCGCACCAATCGGCTGGCCCATGGCCTGAGCACCGCCGAGCAAGGCGGCGTCATACAGCGTGCGGCCGACCATCGGCTGATCGGCGCGATACAGGCGGTTGCGGCGCTGATCGCGCAGCCGCTGACCGTATTCCAGCCAGCGCAGTTCTTCGACCACACTCAAGGAAACGTGGCTGTCCGAACCAATCCCCCAGCGTCCGCCCTGGACGATGTAATCCACCGCCGGGAAAATCCCGTCACCCAGGTTGGCCTCGGTGGTCAGGCACAGGCCTGCCACCGCACGGCTCCTGGCCATGGCCGCGACTTCATCGGGTTCGGCGTGGGTGGCGTGCACCAGGCACCAGCGTTCGTCGACATCGACGTTCTGGTACAGCCACTGCAACGGGCGCCGGCCGCTCCAGGCCAGGCAGTCGTCGACTTCCTTTTGCTGTTCGGCGATGTGGATGTGCACCGGGCACTGCTTGTCGCTGGCGGCCAGCACTTCGCTGATCTGCTGCGGGGTCACGGCACGCAACGAATGGAGACACAGCCCCAACGCCTGGGCCGGTTGCGCGGCGACAAGCGGCTTGAGGCGCGATTGCAGTTCCAGGTAGCTCTCGGTGCTATTGATGAACCGACACTGCCCTTCGTTGGGTGTCAGCCCGCCAAAGCCCGAGTGCGTGTAGAGCACTGGCAGCAAGGTCATGCCGATCCCGACCGAACTGGCCGCCTGGCTGACCTGCAGCGCCAGCTCCGCCGGGTTCGCGTAGGGCTTGCCGCTGGTGTCATGATGCACATAGTGGAATTCGGCCACGGAGGTGAAGCCGCCCTTGAGCATCTCGATGTACAGCTGACGGGCGATCACGCCCAGTTGCTGCGGGCTGATCTGGCCGACCAGGCGGTACATCAGGTCACGCCAGGTCCAAAAGCTGTCGTTGGGATTGCCAGCCACCTCGGCCAGCCCCGCCATCGCCCGCTGGAATGCGTGGGAGTGCAGGTTGGGCATGCCCGGCACCACAGGACCGTTCATCAGTTCGGCGCCCTGCCGCTCGGCATCAGCCTGGACGTTGGTCAGCAGGCCATCTGCGCCGACCTCGAAACGTACGTTTTTGGCCCAGCCGGCAGGCAGTAACGCACGTTCGGCAAAAAAAACGGACATAACCTCGCACCCCTCGCGTGAAATTGTCTATACATATACAGACGTTTGCCTGCCCGGTAAACTGCTCCACGCTTGTCGGCACCCGCATTAATGGTTAGCGTGGTGCCTGTTCGTGCTTTGTTACCTTTGATTCATTACGCCAAAACAAGGATTTTTCTGTGCCGACTCCGCCTGCCTCCTCTCCGCTGGCCGCCCAGATGGGTGAAAGTCCGGCGCCGTTGTACGCCAGGGTGAAGCAAATGATCACCCAGCAGATCCAGAACGGTACCTGGCCGCCACACCACCGCGTACCGTCCGAAAGCGAACTGGTGACCCAGCTTGGCTTCAGCCGCATGACCATCAACCGAGCCCTGCGTGAAATGACCGCAGAAGGCCTGCTGGTGCGCATGCAAGGTGTAGGCACATTCGTTGCCGAGCCCAAGACTCAATCCGCGCTGTTTGAAGTCCACAACATTGCCGACGAAATTTCCGCTCGCGGCCACACCCATACCTGCAAGGTGATTACCCTCTGTGAAGAAGCCGCAGGCTCCGAGCGCGCACTGGCGCTGGACATGCGCGAAGGCCAGCGGGTATTTCATTCGCTGATCGTGCATTTCGAGAACGGCCTTCCCGTGCAAATTGAGGACCGCTTCGTCAACGCGCTGGTCGCCCCTGAATACTTGCAACAGGATTTCACCAAGCAGACGCCCTACGCCTACCTCAACCAGGTGGCGCCGCTGACCGAAGGCGAGCACGTGGTCGAGGCGATTCTCGCCGAAGACGACGAGTGCAAGCTGCTGCAGATCGAAAAGGGCGAACCCTGCCTGCTGATCCGTCGCCGCACCTGGTCGGGCCGTCAGCCCGTGACCGCCGCCCGCCTGATTCACCCCGGCTCACGCCATCGCCTGGAAGGACGTTTCACCAAATGACTCAACTGACTCTGCTGCGCGCCGTCAATTACCCACGCATGCCCTGGAAGAACGGTGGCGGCAGCACCGAGGAAATCACCCGCGATGCCGGAGAAGGCCTGGACGGTTTCGGCTGGCGCCTGTCGATTGCCGATATTGGTGAATCGGGCGGGTTTTCGGTGTTCGAGGGCTATCTGCGCATCATCACCGTGCTGCAGGGCGCAGGCATGACGCTGAACATCGACGGTAAGGACAGTGAGGCGCTGCTGCCGTCCGATCCGTTTGCCTTCAACGGCAATAGCCAGGTGTCGTGCACCCTGCTCGATGGCCCGATCCGCGACTTCAACCTGATCTACTCCCCGGCCCGCTACCGCGCCCGGTTGCAGTGGATCGACGTGCTGCAACCGCAGCGGTTCTTCAGCTCGGCCAATGTGTTCCTGGTGTTCAGCGCTGCTGAGCAGATGGCCGCCAACGTGGCTGAACACCCGCCGCAGTTGCTGGACCGCCATGACTGCCTGCAACTGGACAACGCCGAAGGCTCGTTGCTTGAGGTGGTGCTGTATGCACCGCGAGCCAGCCGCTGCTGTGTGATTGAACTGACCGCAATCTAACGAACGGACGCGCATGACAACGCCCATTCCTAACAACGAAAGCCCACGCGCCCTCGCCATTCTCGCCCGCTTCCTGGCCTCGGAATCCGCTGGTGGCATCGTGCTGATGGGTGCGGCGCTGGCGGCGATCATCGTTGCCAACTCTCCCATGGCGCCTTCCTACTTTGCCGCGCTGCACAGTGTGTGGGGTGGTTTGTCGGTCGAGTTGTGGATCAACGACGGGCTGATGGCGATTTTCTTCCTGATGGTGGGGCTTGAGATCAAGCGCGAAGTGCTGGCCGGCGGCCTCTCCAGTTGGGGTCAGCGCGCCCTGCCCGGTTTCGCGGCGGCGGGCGGCATGCTGGTGCCGGCGCTGATCTACGTGGCGATCAACGCAGGCCACGCTGAAACCCTGAGCGGCTGGGCGATTCCGGCAGCCACTGACATCGCTTTCGCGCTGGGCGTATTGTCCTTGCTGGGCAAGCGTGTGCCCACTTCGCTAAAGGTCTTCCTTGCAGCATTGGCGATCCTCGATGATCTGGGCGCCGTGTCCATCATCGCGCTGTTCTACAGCACCGGCCTGAACCTGCCGATGCTCGGCGCATCCTTCGTCACCCTCGCCGTCCTGGTGATCCTCAACCGCATGGGCGTGCAGCGCCTTTTGCCGTATCTGGTCCTGGGCCTGTTGCTGTGGTTCTTCGTGCTGCAATCGGGGGTACACGCAACACTGGCGGGCGTGGCGCTGGCGCTGTGCATTCCACTGGGCACCCGCCAGGAAGAGGCGCGATCACCGCTGCTGTTTCTGGAAGAAAAGATGCACTACTGGGTGGCCTTCGCCGTGGTTCCGGTGTTCGGTTTTGCCAACGCGGGCGTCTCGCTCTCGGGTATCACGCTGGGCAATCTGGTCGATCCGGTGCCGCTGGGCGTCGCACTCGGTTTGTTCGTCGGCAAGCAGGTCGGCGTGTTCCTCGCCGCGGCACTGGCGATCCGCTCGGGCCTGGCGACCCTGCCCGAAAACAGCAACTGGACACAGCTGTATGGCGTGGCGCTGCTGTGCGGCATCGGCTTCACCATGAGCCTGTTCATCGGCAACCTGGCCTTCCCCGGCGCTGCGCATCTGATCGACGAAGTGAAGGTCGGCGTGTTGCTGGGTTCGATCCTTTCGGCCATCGCCGGGGTGTTGTTGTTGCGTAGCCGGTTGGCGCAACGCTGACCGCGCCGCCCAATGACCTCCCGTGCGTCGTATCCAAGTGTTTGATCCTCGTACGGCCAGCTATTCTCATCCCCAGACGAGACAAAAAACCGGGCGCCATTGCTACCAGTGAGTTCCCGGATCAAGCGCGGCGCCGTCGCGCTCTGGGGATGCATCGCATGAACAAGAAATCAGACATCACACCCGAACACGACGTGCAGATCCTGGCGGGTGAGTACGTATTGGGCACGCTCTCGCCCGAACGCCGGGCCGAGGTGCAGCAGCGCATGACTCAGGACCCGGCCCTGCGCCGGGCCATCCAGGGTTGGGAAGCGCGCCTGCTGGCCATGACCGATGTGGCGGCCGAACCACCGGAGCCCTCGCCTCCACTGTGGCAACGGTTGGGCAACCTGACCCGCCCGCCACGGGGCAAACGCAAGAAGGGCGCGCGCTGGCAAAGCAGTCTCGGCTTCTGGCGCAAGCTGGCGATCGGCACTTCCATTGCCGCGATCCTGTTCGGGACTCAACTGCTGACCCAGGTAACCCCGACCGCCAAACCTTCCTGGGTGGCGCTGCTCTCAACGCCGGATGAAAAAACGCCCGGCTGGGTCATCCAGATCAGCGATGCCCGTGAGGTTCAGCTCATCCCGCTGGGCACCACTCAGGTCCCTGATGACAAGCTGCTGCAATTCTGGACCGACACCGGCGATCAACGGGGCCTGGTTTCGCTGGGCCGCGTGAAGCCAGGCGAAGTGCTTAAAGTCAGGCTGAACAACCTGCCTGCGCTGCACCCCGACCAGGTTTTCGAGCTGACGCTGGAAAATGCCAGCGGCCCGATTGCCGCCAAACCGAGCGGGCCGATCCAGTTCATCGGGCGCACGGTGAAGGTGATCTGACCCCAAGGCCGGTGTACCTAGACCGGCCAGCTCCAACAGTTGTTACCCATTGCACCGCCGTGGGGCGCGCGCACCCAAAAGTAACAATTCTCTTCTGCGCGTAACGCTTCTCGAAACACCTCCTGCCCAGCTCGACATTGACCCAAGGCCCACCCCGCAAGGCCTCGAAAGCTTTTGCACAGTCTGCCCGACGAGTTGGCCTCGTGGTTGCATATGCTTGTATGTACAAGTAAATATGAGTATGCAAGAGTATGTCAGTGCCCCGTTTCGATTCATGGACAACGGCGCCTGATCTGCCACACCCATATTCCGCCTGTTCGACACAGGCACCGTCAGCCCAGTGCCTGGGCCGGATTGACTACCGAGGATCGTTACGTGACTACTGACAACAAAACCCCAGCTCAGCAATGGACCAAACGCCGCGATGTGGAAATCCGCGCTGCCCGTGGCACCACACTCACCGCCAAGAGCTGGCTGACCGAAGCGCCGCTGCGGATGTTGATGAACAACCTGGACCCGGAAGTCGCGGAAAACCCGAACGAGCTGGTGGTCTACGGTGGTATCGGTCGCGCCGCACGTAACTGGGAGTGCTACGACAAGATCGTCGAGAGCCTGACCAACCTGAACGAAGACGAAACCCTGCTGGTGCAGTCCGGCAAGCCGGTCGGCGTGTTCAAGACCCACAGCAACGCCCCGCGCGTGCTGATCGCCAACTCCAACCTGGTGCCGCACTGGGCCAACTGGGAACACTTCAACGAACTGGACGCCAAGGGCCTGGCCATGTACGGCCAGATGACCGCCGGCAGCTGGATCTACATCGGCAGCCAGGGCATCGTCCAGGGCACTTACGAAACCTTCGTCGAAGCCGGTCGCCAGCACTACGACGGCAGCCTGAAAGGCCGCTGGGTGCTGACTGCCGGTTTGGGCGGCATGGGTGGCGCACAGCCTCTGGCCGCGACCTTGGCCGGCGCCTGCTCGCTGAACATCGAGTGCCAGCAGAGCCGCATCGATTTCCGCCTGAAAAGCCGTTACGTCGACGAGCAAGCCACTGACCTGGATGACGCTCTGGCGCGCATCGCCAAGTACACCCAAGAAGGCAAGGCGATCTCCATCGCGCTGCTGGGCAACGCGGCTGAAATCCTGCCGGAACTGGTCCGTCGTGGCGTGCGCCCTGACATGGTCACCGACCAGACCAGCGCCCACGACCCGCTCAACGGCTACCTGCCAAAAGGCTGGACCTGGGAGCAGTACCGCGACCGCGCCATCACCGAGCCTGCTGCCGTGGTCAAGGCCGCCAAGCAGTCGATGGCCGAACACGTCGAAGCGATGCTGGCGTTCCAGAAACAAGGCATTCCGACCTTCGACTACGGCAACAACATCCGTCAGATGGCGAAAGAAGAAGGCGTGAAAAACGCGTTCGATTTCCCAGGCTTCGTACCGGCCTACATCCGTCCGCTGTTCTGCCGTGGCATCGGCCCGTTCCGTTGGGCGGCGCTGTCGGGCAACGCCGAAGACATCTACAAGACCGACGCCAAGGTCAAGGAACTGATCCCGGACGACGCCCACCTGCACAACTGGCTGGACATGGCCCGCGAGCGCATCAGCTTCCAGGGTCTGCCAGCGCGTATCTGCTGGGTCGGCCTGGGCCAGCGCGCTAAGCTGGGCCTGGCGTTCAACGAAATGGTCCGTCGCGGCGAGCTGTCGGCTCCAGTGGTGATCGGTCGCGACCACCTGGACTCGGGTTCGGTATCCAGCCCGAACCGCGAAACCGAATCCATGCAGGACGGCTCCGACGCCGTGTCCGACTGGCCACTGCTCAACGCCCTGCTCAACACCGCGAGCGGCGCAACCTGGGTCTCGCTGCACCACGGTGGCGGCGTAGGCATGGGCTTCTCGCAGCACTCGGGGATGGTGATTGTCTGCGACGGCACCGATGAAGCGGCCGAGCGCATCGCCCGCGTCCTGCACAACGACCCGGCAACCGGCGTGATGCGCCATGCCGATGCCGGTTACCAGATCGCTATCGACTGCGCCAAAGAGCAGGGCCTGAACCTGCCGATGATCAGCAAGTAAGGCTCCAGCGGCAACTCTGCTGAACCCTGTGGGAGCGAGCTTGCTCGCGAAGACGCCTGCTCAGACGCTGCATCTGTGACGTCTGTAAATCCGCCTTCGCGGGCAAGCCCGCTCCCACAGGTGAGATGCGAGATTCGCAGAAACACGCACCAACACACGCTTTAGGGGAAGGTTTGAGATGGCTGTTCCAGATGATCGTGTTGCAAATGCTTCGGTGATCGAAAGGCGTTCGATCGACTACATTCCTGACGCGGAAAGACATGGTCGTCTGTTCAGTCAATTTACCCTGTGGCTGGGTGCCAACCTGCAAATCACCGCCATTGTCACCGGGGCGCTGGCCGTGGTGCTGGGCGGCGATGTGTTCTGGTCGCTGATCGGGCTGTTCGTCGGTCAGCTGCTGGGCGGTGGCGTGATGGCGTTGCACGCGGCGCAAGGGCCGAAACTGGGCCTGCCGCAGATGATTTCCAGCCGGGTACAGTTCGGCGTCTACGGGGCGGTTATCCCGTTGGTGCTGGTGTGCCTGATGTACATCGGTTTCTCCGCCAGCGGCTCGTTGTTGGCCGGGCAAGCCGTCGCTCAACTGATTCAGATTCCCGACTGGCAAGGCATCGTGCTGTTCGCCGCCGCCATCGTGATCCTGACCATCTTCGGCTACCGGGTCATCCACATGATCGGCCGCGTCGCCAGCATCATCGGCGTGATCGCCTTCGTCTACCTGTTCGGCGCGTTGCTGGCCGGTAACGACGTCGGCGCGCTGCTGGGCAACAAACACTTCTCGCTGAGCAGCTTTCTGCTGGCGATTTCCCTGTCGGCGTCTTGGCAGATCGCGTTCGGCCCATATGTCGCGGACTACTCGCGCTACCTGCCGCGCAGCACCTCGGCCCGCAGCACCTTCTGGGCCGTGGGCATGGGCGCGGTGATCGGCGCGCAGGTGTCGATGGTCTTCGGCGTGTTCGCCGCCGCCCTGGCGGGCAAGAACTTCGCCCACCACGAGGTGCAGTTCATCGTCAGCCTGGGCGGCACCGGGATTGTCGCCGCGCTGTTGTACTTCAGCATCGCCTTCGGCAAGGTCACCGTGACCACCCTCAACGCCTACGGCAGCTTCATGTCGATTGCCACCATCGTCAGCGGCTTCAAGGGTAACCGGCACATTTCCAGCACCCTGCGCCTGACCTACATCTTCGCCATGGTCGGCCTCGCCACCGTGCTGGCGCTGGCGGGCAAGGACTCGTTCCTCAAGGATTTCTCGGCGTTCATCCTGTTCCTGCTGGCGTTCTTCACGCCCTGGAGCGCGATCAACCTGGTGGATTTCTACTGCATCACCAAGGAACGATATGACATCCCCGCGCTGTCCAATCCTGACGGTCGTTACGGTCGCTGGAACTGGATCGGCATCGGTATCTACGTGATCGGCGTGCTGATCCAGATGCCATTCATCTCCACCCACTTCTACACTGGCCCGTTGGTAGCAGCGCTGGACGACACCGATATCTCGTGGATCATCGGCCTGGTGGTGCCTGCCGCGCTGTATTACATGGCTGCGAAGAAGTGGCCCGGCAAGATTGCCGACCGGCTGATTCTGCCGAGCGAGCAACCTGTGCCAGACAACATCCCCTTCAATACCCGGAGCGTCACACAATGAAAACGAAAAAGGCCCTGCTCTCCACGTTTCTAACCGTCGGCGTGCTCGCCAGTGGCGCCAGTCAGGCTGCGGGTTGGTGTGAATCCGGCAAGCCTGTGAAGTTCGCCGGTTTGAACTGGGAAAGCGCGATGCTGCTGACCGACATCCTGCAAGTGGTGCTGGACAAGGGTTACGGCTGCAAGACCGACAGCCTGCCGGGTAACTCCATCACCATGGAAAACGCACTGGGCACCAACGATATCCAGGTCTTCGCCGAGGAATGGGTAGGCCGCAGCGAGGTGTGGAACAAGGCCGAGAAGGCCGGCAAAGTGGTCGGCGTCGGGGCGCCGGTCAAGGGCGCAGTGGAAGGCTGGTACGTGCCGCGCTACGTGATCGAAGGCGACGCCAAGCGCAAGCTGGAAGCCAAGGCGCCGGACCTTAAGTCCATCGCCGACCTGGGCAAATACTCGGCGCTGTTCAAGGACGCCGAAGAGCCAGGCAAAGGCCGCTTCTACAACTGCCCGGCGGGCTGGACCTGCGAGCTTGAAAACAGCGAAATGCTGAAAAGCTACGGCCTGGAAGACAAATACACCAACTTCCGCCCAGGCACCGGCCCTGCGCTGGATGCCGCGATTCTCTCCAGCTACAAGCGTGGCGAGCCGATCCTGGCCTACTACTGGTCGCCTACCCCGCTGATGGGCCAGGTCGACATGGTGCGCCTGGAAGAGAAAGCCGGCGTGAACAAGACCATCGACATCAAGGTCGGCCTGTCCAAGACCTTCCATGACGAGGCGCCTGAGCTGGTGGCCGTGATGGAGAAGGTCAATATCCCGATCGACCTGCTGAACCAGAACCTGGCGCGCATGACCAAGGACCGCATCGAGTCGCCGAAGCTGGCGAAGATGTTCCTCAAGGAGCACCCTGAAGTCTGGCATCAGTGGGTCAGCGAAGAGGCTGCCAAGAAGGTTGATGCTTCGTTGTAAGGCGCGCGGACAGCAATCGGATCCCGTAGCAGTCCGGCTTGCCGGCGGTAGCGATACCCCGAACGGCACCGCCGGCAAGCCGGACTGCTACGGGTGATCTACGCATCACTTGATCGAGATAAACCTATGTTCCCCGAAAGCTTCACGTTCTCCATCGCCAACTGGGTCAACGACTGGGTCGACAAACTGGTCACCAACTATGGCGATGTGTTCCGGCACATTTCCGACACCCTGCTGTGGGCCATCGTCCAGCTCGAAGGCCTGCTGCGCGTGGCGCCGTGGTGGGTGTTGCTGGCCATCGTCGGCGGCATCGCCTGGCACTCGACCCGCAAACTCACCACCACGGCCGTGATCGTCGGTTTGCTGTTCCTGGTCGGCGCCGTCGGCCTGTGGGACAAACTGATGCAGACCCTGGCGCTGATGCTGGTCGCTACCTTCATCTCGGTGATTATCGGCGTGCCGCTGGGCATTCTGTCGGCCCGCAGCAACCGCCTGCGCTCGGTGCTGATGCCGCTGCTGGACATCATGCAGACCATGCCCAGCTTCGTTTACCTGATTCCGGTGCTGATGCTGTTCGGCCTGGGCAAGGTCCCGGCGATCTTCGCGACCGTCATCTATGCCGCGCCGCCGCTGATCCGCCTGACCGACCTGGGCATCCGCCAGGTTGACGGCGAAGTCATGGAGGCGATCAACGCCTTTGGCGCCAACCGCTGGCAGCAACTGTTCGGCGTGCAACTGCCGCTGGCCCTGCCAAGCATCATGGCCGGCATCAACCAGACCACCATGATGGCCCTGTCGATGGTGGTGATCGCCTCGATGATCGGCGCCCGCGGCCTGGGCGAGGACGTGCTGGTGGGCATTCAGACCCTCAACGTCGGCCGCGGCCTGGAAGCGGGTCTGGCCATCGTCATCCTGGCGGTCGTGATCGACCGCATCACACAGGCCTATGGCCGTCCACGGCATGAGGCGAACAAATAATGAGCGTCGAATCGATCAAAACCGCCGACAAGATTGTCGTCAAAAACGTTTACAAGATCTTCGGCAGCCGCGCCAAAGAGGCGCTGGCCATGGTTCAGCAGAGCCAGAGCAAGGACCAGGTGCTGTCGCAGACCGGCTGCGTGGTCGGCGTGAACGACCTGTCACTGTCCATCGGCAGTGGCGAGATCTTCGTCATCATGGGCCTGTCCGGTTCCGGCAAGTCGACCCTGGTGCGCCACTTCAACCGCCTGATCGATCCTACCAGTGGCGAGATCCTGGTCGATGGCGAGAACATCCTGGCCTATGACACCGAAGCCCTGCGCGACTTCCGCCGCCGCAAGATCAGCATGGTGTTCCAGAGCTTCGGCCTGCTGCCCCACAAGACCGTGACCGAAAACGTCGCCTACGGCCTGACCATTCGCGGCGAGAGCAAGGCCCAGTGCGCCGAGCGCGCGCAGCACTGGATCACCACCGTGGGCCTGAAGGGCTACGAGAAGAAATACCCGCACCAGCTCTCCGGCGGCATGCGCCAGCGTGTCGGCCTGGCCCGCGCCCTGGCTGCCGACACCGACATCATCCTGATGGACGAGGCCTTCAGCGCCCTCGACCCGCTGATCCGCGCCGAAATGCAGGACCAGTTGCTGGAGCTGCAATCGACCCTGCACAAGACCATCGTGTTCATCACCCATGACCTGGACGAAGCCGTGCGCATCGGCAACCGGATTGCCATCCTCAAGGACGGCAAGCTGATCCAGGTGGGAACACCGAAAGAAATCCTCTACCAGCCCGCCGATGAATACGTCGATCGTTTCGTCCAGCGGCGCGTGGCGACCCTTTAAGGACGGCAGTACTCATGTCGCGAGCAGAACAGATCATCATCGGCGATGCACCGGTCACCTGGCGGGACATCACCGCCGTGGCCCGTCACGGCGCACACCTGGCCCTGTCGGACGGCGCCTGGGCACGCATCGACAACGCCCAGGCCATCGTGCAGCGCATCGTCACCAGCGGTGAACGCGCCTATGGCGTGAACACCGGGCTTGGCGCGCTGTGCAACGTGTCGCTGGAACGCGAGCAGTTGAGCCGCCTTTCGCGCAACACCTTGCTCAGCCATGCCTGCGGCGTCGGCCCCGTGCTGCCCGATGAACAGACTCGCGCAATCACCTGCGCCGCCATCGTCAACTACACCCAGGGCAAGTCCGGCATTCATCGTCAGGTGGTGCAGGCGCTGCTGGACCTGCTCAACCATCGCATCACGCCGCAGGTGCCGTCCCAGGGTTCGGTGGGTTACCTGACCCACATGGCCCACGTCGGCGTCGCGCTGCTGGGCGTCGGTCAGGTCAGCTACCGTGGCCAGGTGGTGTCGGCCTTGCAGGCGCTGAACGAAGAAGGCCTCTCGCCAGTTGAACTGGGTGCCAAGGACGGGCTGTGCCTGGTCAACGGCACGCCGTGCATGACCGGCCTGGGCTGCCTGGCCATCGCCGACGTGAACCGCCTGATGCAATGGGCAGACGTCATCAGTGCCATGACCTTCGAAGGTCTGCGCGGCCAGCTCGACGCATTCGACGAAACCATCATCGCCCTCAAGCCGCACCCTGGCATGCAGCAAGTGGGTAAGAATCTGCGCGGGCTTTTGGCCGGCAGCGAAGTGCTGGCCAACAGCCAGGGCATTCGCACCCAGGACGCGTTGAGCATCCGCTCGATTCCGCAGGTCCACGGCGCCACCCGCGACCAGCTGTCCCACGCCACGCGGCAGATCGAAACCGAGCTCAACTCGGCCACCGACAACCCGCTGCTGCTGGGCACGCCCGAGGCGTATCGCGTGGTGTCCCAGGCCAACCCCCACGGCCAGTCCGTGGCGATGGCCGCCGACCTGCTGGCGATTGCCATGGCCGAACTGGGCTCGATCGCCGAGCGCCGCCTGGACCGCCTCATCAACCCGACCGTCAGTGGCCTGCCGGCGTTTCTGGTCAGCCAGCCGGGGGTCAACTCCGGGATGATGATCGTGCAGTACGTCGCCGCCTCCCTGTGTGCGGAAAATCGCCAGATGGCGCAGCCAGCAGTCATCGACAATTACGTGACCTCGGGCCTGCAGGAAGATCACCTGAGCATGGGCACCAGCGCCGCCCTCAAGCTGCACAAGGTGCTGGAGAACGTCACGCAGATCCTCGCCATCGAGTACCTTCTGGCCGCCCAGGCGTTTGAATTCTTCAAGGGCCCGCGCTTCGGTGTCGGCACCGAGGCCGCGTGGCGCCTGCTGCGGGAGCGCGTGCCGGCCTACGACGAAGACCGCTGGCTGGCTCCAGACATCGCCAGTAGCGTGACCCTGCTCAAGAACGAAGAATCGCTGGAAAGCGTCTTTCAGGTCTGCCGTGATTACGCGGCAACCCATAACAGCAACAGTCGCAGCCCAAGCGCCACAAGCGCGGAACAGGCAGGAGCCGGTTCAAGGCACGCGACAGCCATCAACGAAGGAGTAGCAGCATCGTGACCGACACCCAAAAGGCGACCCCGCTGAACCTGATCCCCGGCCAGTTGACCCTGGCGCAACTGCGCGCGATCTATCAGCAACCCGTGACCCTGACGCTGGACGCCAGCGCCGACCAGCAGATCGAAAACAGCGTGGCCTGCGTCGAGCAGATCCTGGCCGAGAACCGCACCGCCTACGGCATCAACACCGGTTTCGGCCTGCTGGCATCGACCCGCATCGCCAGCGCCGATCTGGAAAACCTGCAGCGCTCGCTGGTGTTGTCCCACGCCGCCGGTGTCGGCGAGCCGATCAGCGATGCGCTGGTACGCCTGATCATGGTGCTCAAGGTCAACAGCCTCAGCCGTGGTTTCTCCGGCATTCGCCGCCAGGTCATCGACGGCCTGATCGCGCTGATCAACGCCGAGGTTTATCCGCACATTCCGCTCAAGGGTTCGGTCGGCGCGTCTGGCGACCTGGCTCCGCTGGCGCACATGTCGCTGGTGCTGCTGGGCGAAGGCAAGGCGCGGCACAAGGGCCAGTGGCTCAATTCCGTGGAAGCACTGGCCGTGGCCGGTCTCAAGCCGCTGACCCTGGCGGCCAAGGAAGGTCTGGCACTGCTCAACGGCACTCAGGTGTCCACCGCCTATGCCCTGCGCGGCCTGTTCGAAGGCGAAGACCTGTTCGCCGGTGCCTTGAGCTGCGGCGCCCTGACCGTCGAGGCAGTGCTGGGCTCGCGTTCGCCGTTCGATGCGCGCATCCACGCCGCTCGCGGCCAGCGCGGCCAGATCGATTCCGCTGCCGCCTATCGCGATCTGCTGGGCGACGCCAGCCAGGTGTCCGAATCCCATCGTGACTGTGACAAGGTGCAGGATCCGTACTCCCTGCGTTGCCAGCCACAAGTCATGGGCGCCTGCCTGACTCAACTGCGCCAGGCTTCCGAAGTGCTGGCCATCGAAGCCAACGCCGTGTCGGACAACCCGCTGGTATTCGCTGCCGAAGGCGAAGTGATCTCGGGCGGCAACTTCCACGCAGAACCTGTGGCCATGGCCGCCGACAATATTGCCCTGGCCATTGCCGAGATCGGCTCGCTGAGCGAACGCCGCATCTCGCTGATGATGGACAAGCACATGTCCCAGTTGCCGCCGTTCCTGGTGGCCAATGGCGGCGTCAACTCAGGCTTCATGATCGCCCAGGTCACCGCTGCGGCGCTGGCGAGCGAGAACAAGGCCCTGTCCCATCCGCACAGCGTCGACAGCCTGCCGACCTCCGCCAACCAGGAAGACCATGTGTCCATGGCGCCGGCTGCGGGCAAGCGCCTGTGGGAAATGGCGGAAAACACCCGTGGCGTTCTGGCTGTAGAATGGCTGGCTGCGTGTCAGGGTCTGGATCTGCGCAATGGTCTGAAGACCTCGGAAAAACTGGAAATCGCTCGCACGACCTTGCGTGACAAGGTTCCGTTCTATGAGAAAGACCGCTTCTTCGCCCCTGACATCGAGGCCGCCACCGCGCTTCTGGCATCCAATTGCCTGAGCGAACTGGTGTCCGCTGACCTGCTGCCGAGCTTCTGATCGGGACAGGCCAGGGACGGCCTGTCATTGAAATGAGGATGGCGTACACGCTCTCTGTAGCAGTCCGGCTTGCCGGCGGTGACGGTTTCAAGATCGCAACCGCCGGCAAGCCGGACTGCTACACAGGGCTGCATTGCTCTTCATTTCAGCAAAAGAACTACCAGGAAAAGCGTGAGATGAAACCGCAAAACGCAACAGATCTGAAACGCGGGCTCAGTGCCCGACACATTCGCTTCATGGCGCTGGGCTCGGCGATCGGCACCGGGCTGTTCTATGGCTCGGCGTCCGCCATCAAACTGGCCGGCCCCGCCGTGCTGCTGGTCTACCTCATCGCGGGCGCCGCGGTGTACATGGTCATGCGCGCCCTGGGCGAGATGGCCGTGCGCAATCCCGTGGCCGGCTCGTTCAGCGAGTACGCCACGCAATACCTGGGTCCGCTGGCAGGCTTCGTCCTGGGCTGGACCTACGCATTCGAAATGATCATCGTCTGCCTGGCCGACGTCACGGCGTTCGGCATCTACATGGGTTTCTGGTTCCCCGAAGTGCCCCGCTGGATCTGGGTGCTCGGCATCGTTTTCGTGATTGGCGCGCTCAACCTGTGCAGCGTCAAAGTGTTTGGCGAGACTGAATTCTGGCTGTCGCTGCTCAAGGTCGGCGCGATCATCGCCATGATCCTCGCAGGCTTCGGCATCCTGCTGTTCGGCATCGGCTCATCGGCCGGCGACAGCGTCAGCCACGTGAGCAATCTATGGACCCAAGGCGGCTTCATGCCCAACGGCGTCAGTGGTCTGGTCGCGGCGCTGGCCGTGGTGATGTTCGCCTTCGGCGGCATTGAAATCATCGGCGTGGCCGCAGGCGAAGCACGCGACCCCGAGCGCGTGATCCCCCGCGCCATCAATGCCGTGCCGCTGCGCATCCTGCTGTTTTACGTGCTGACGCTGTTCGTGTTGATGTCGCTGTACCCGTGGCAGGAAATCGGCAACCAGGGCAGCCCCTTCGTGCAGATTTTCGAAAAACTGGGGATTCCCTCGGCGGCAATCGTCCTCAATATCGTGGTGATCTCGGCAGCCGTTTCGGCGATCAACAGCGACATCTTCGGCGCCGGTCGCATGATGTACGGCCTGGCACGACAAGGCCAGGCGCCCAAGGGCTTCGCACAGCTTTCCGGCGCAGGTGTGCCGTGGATGACCGTGCTGGTGATGGGCGGCGCGCTGCTGATCGGCGTGGTGCTGAACTACCTGATCCCTGAAAACGTATTCCTGCTGATCGCGTCCATCGCCACTTTCGCCACCGTCTGGGTGTGGCTGATGATTCTGGTGACGCAGATCGCCATGCGCCGTTCGATGAGCAAAGACGAAGTCGCGCAACTGAAATTCCCGGTGCCGTTCTGGCCCGCCGCTCCAATCGCCGCCACCGCATTCATGGTGTTCGTGTTCGCCGTGCTGGGTTATTTCCCGGACACGCAGGCGGCCCTGGTGGTCGGCGCAGTGTGGATCGTGTTGCTGGTGGTTGCATACCGGGTGTGGGTAAAACCCAAAATGGGCCCGGTCGGATCAGAGTCGCATGGCCGATGATTGACCTGTGGGAGCGAATTCATTCGCGAAGGGCCGGTACATCCGGCACATATCCATCGGATGAACGATTTTTCGCGAATGAATTCGCTCCCACAGAAGACCACTTATAACCTTGGAGGCACTGATGAAAACGCTCTGGCACAACTGTCACGCAGCAAGCATGGCGAACGGCACGTACTCGATCATCGAGGACGCGGCCATCGTCACCGACGGCGCGCATATCGCCTGGATCGGCCCGCGTGCTGAGTTGCCGGAGCAAGGCGCGTTGCAATCGGTGGACCTGGCCGGTGCCTGGGTCACCCCCGGCCTGATCGACTGCCACACCCACACCGTGTTCGGCGGCAACCGCAGCGGTGAATTCGAGCAGCGCCTGCAAGGCGTGAGCTACGCCGAAATCGCAGCCGCCGGTGGAGGTATCGCCAGCACCGTGCGCGCCACCCGCGCAGCCAGCGAAGAACAGTTGTACGCCAGCGCCGAGCGCCGTCTGCTGCACCTGATGAAAGATGGCGTGACCACGGTCGAGATCAAGTCCGGCTACGGCCTGGACCTGACCAACGAGCGCAAGATGCTGCGAGTCGCTCGGCAACTGGGCGAGAAACTCCCGGTCACCGTGCGCAGCACCTGCCTGGCCGCCCATGCCCTGCCGCCGGAATACAAAGACCAGTCCGACGCCTACATTTCGCACATCTGCAGCGAGATGCTCCCGGCGCTGGCAGCCGAAGACCTGGTGGACGCCGTCGATGCCTTCTGCGAATACCTGGCGTTTTCCCCTGCGCAGGTCGAGCAGGTGTTCATCACCGCTGGCGAGCTGGGCTTGCCGGTGAAACTGCACGCCGAGCAACTATCGTCGCTGCACGGTTCGAGCCTGGCGGCGCGCTATCAGGCGCTGTCGGCCGACCATCTGGAGTTCATGACCGAAGAAGACGCCATCGCCATGGCCGCCTCGGGCACCGTCGCGGTGCTGCTGCCGGGCGCGTTCTACTTCCTGCGTGAAACCCAGTTGCCGCCGATGGATGCCTTGCGCAAGCACGGCGTGAAGATCGCCATCGCCACCGACCTCAACCCTGGCACCTCGCCGGGTCTGTCCCTGCGCCTGATGCTGAACATGGCCTGCACCCTGTTCCGCATGACGCCCGAGGAAGCCCTGGCCGGCGCCACGATTCATGCCGCCCAGGCGCTGGGCATGGCTGACACCCATGGTTCGCTGGAAGTGGGCAAGGTCGCCGACTTCGTGGCCTGGAATATCGAACGCCCGGCGGACCTGGCCTATTGGCTCGGCGGAGATCTGGACAAGCGCGTCGTGCGTCACGGCGTGGAAAGTCGTTTCTAGTCAGGAGGAAGAAATGGATAAGGTTTTGAGTTTCACTCGCGGTCGTGTACCGCTGCTCATCAGCATGCCGCATCCGGGGCTGAACCTGACGCCGGTGGTGCGCGACGGCCTGGTAGACGAGGCGGTCAGCCTGCCGGACACCGACTGGCACATACCGCGCCTGTACGACTTCGCCCATGACCTGGGTGCCAGCGTGCTGAGCGCCGAATACTCGCGCTTCGTCATCGACCTCAATCGCCCCTCCGACGACAAGCCGCTGTACGCAGGCGCGACCACCGGGCTGTTCCCCTCGACGCTGTTCGAAGGCGACCCGCTGTTCAAGCAAGGCCAGGAGCCGAGCAAGGAAGAGCGCGCAAGCTATCTCGCGAAAATCTGGACGCCGTACCACGACACCCTGCGCAATGAACTGGAGCGCCTGCGCGACGAGTTCGGCTACGCGCTGCTGTTCGACGCCCACTCGATTCGCGGGCATATCCCGCACCTGTTCGATGGCCGCCTGCCGGACTTCAACCTCGGCACCTTTAACGGCGCGAGCTGCGATGAAACCCTGGCCAAACGCCTGGAAGCCACCTGCGCCGCCGCCAAGGACTACAGCCATGTGCTCAACGGCAGGTTCAAGGGCGGCCACATCACGCGCCACTACGGCAACCCGGCCGGACACATCCACGCCGTACAGTTGGAGCTGGCGCAGAGCAACTACATGGACGAGTTCGTGCCGTTCCACTACCGCCAGGACCTGGCCGACCCGACACGGGTGGTGTTGAAGCAGTTGTTGCAGCAGATGATCGACTGGGGCCGCGAGACTTACGGCAAGTAAGCGCCTGATTAAATCACCCCGTAGCAGTCCGGCTTGCCGGCGAGGCGTCCTCAAGATCGCTGTCGCCGGCAAGCCGGACTGCTACGGGATTGCGCGCGAAACCTGATCCCTATTTGCGAAGCAACCGCAACCCGTTGAACACCACCAGCAGACTCACGCCCATGTCGGCGAACACCGCCATCCACATGGTCGCCATCCCCGCAAAGGTCACCACCAGAAAGATCGCCTTGATGACCAGCGCCAGGGCGATGTTCTGCTTGAGCACCGCTGCGGTATCCCGTGACAGGCGAATGAACGCCGGGATCTTGCGCAAATCATCGTCCATCAATGCCACGTCAGCCGTTTCGATGGCGGTGTCTGTTCCCGCCGCTGCCATGGCGAATCCGATCTCGGCCCGGGCCAGCGCCGGGGCGTCGTTGATACCGTCGCCGACCATACCCACCCGATGGTTCTGCGCGTACAGCGCTTCAATGGCCTGCAGCTTGTCGGTCGGCAGCAGATCACCCTTCGCCTGATTGATGCCCACCTGAGCGGCAATCGCCCTGGCCGTGTGCGGGTTATCGCCGGTCAGCATCAGGGTTTTCACCCCCAGCCCATGCAACTGCGCGATGGCATCGCGGCTGCTTTCCTTGACCGTATCGGCCACGGCGAACAACGCCAGCGCACCGCTTGCATCGAACAGCAACACCACCGTCTTGCCCTGTGCTTCCAGCGCCTCAAGTCGCGCTTCGAGTGCCGGAGAACACAGCCCGGATTCGTGCACCAGCCGATGGTTGCCCAAGTGATACAGCCGCCCTTCGATCTCACCTTTCACGCCCCGACCGCCCAGCGCTTCGAACGCCTCCACCGGCAAATGCCCATCCGGCCCGAACGCCTTGGCGATGGCCTGGGAAACCGGGTGATCGGAACGCCCGGCAAGGCTCGCGGAAATGGCCAGGGCCTGCTCGCCAAGTGCCTCATCGAGCAGCAAATAATCGGTCTGCACCGGCTTGCCGTGGGTGATGGTGCCGGTCTTGTCCAGCGCCAGATAATCGAGCTTGTGGCCCATTTCCAGGTAGACGCCACCCTTGACCAGAATCCCCTTGCGCGCCGCTGCAGCCAGGCCGCTGACGATGCTCACCGGTGTGGAAATCACCAAGGCACAGGGGCACGCCACCACCAGCAACACCAGCGCGCGATAGATCCAGTCGAACCATGCCGCGCCCATGAACAGCGGCGGTATGACGGCCACCGCCAGGGCTATCAGGAACACTGTGGGCGTGTAGACCTTTGAAAAGCTGTCGACGAAGCGCTGGGTCGGCGCCCGCGCGCCTTGCGCCGCTTCGACTGCATGGATGATCCGCGCCAGCGTCGAATCATTTGCCGCTGCGGTCACCCGATATTCCAGGGATCCGGCCTGATTGATAGTCCCGGCGAACACCTTGTCGCCGACATTCTTCTCTACCGGCAGGCTTTCGCCGGTGATGGGCGCCTGGTCGATGGTCGAATGACCGGCCACCACTTCGCCGTCCAGCCCGATGCGTTCGCCCGGCTTGACCCGCACCACGCTGCCCAGCACGACCTGCTTCGCCTCGACCTCAATCCACTGGCCGCCCTGCTGCACGGTAACCCGCTGTGGGGTCAGCTGCATCAAGCCGCTGATGGCGTTGCGCGCACGGTCCAGGGAGCGCGCCTCGATCAACTCGGCCACGGTAAACAGGAACATCACCATCGCCGCTTCCGGCCACTGCCCGATCAGCACGGCGCCAGTGACCGCGATGCTCATCAGCGCATTGATGTTGAGGTTGAAATTCTTCAGCGCGATCCAGCCCTTTTTGTAGGTGGTCAGGCCACAGCTGACAATCGCCACCAGGGCAACCAGCGCCACCACCCAGTCGGGCGCGGCATTGGTGAAATGAATGACCTCGGCCGCCATCGCCGCGACACCGGACAGCGCCAACGGCCACCAGGCTTTCTTTGCCGCAGGAGCAACGGTTGTCTCGCTATCGCCGCCGGCCTCGATCAGGTCGGCCTGCATGCCCAATGTACCGATGGCCTCGCGAATCGGCTCGGCAGAAGGCAGCTCGTGCCACACGCCCAACACGCGGTTGATGAGGTTGAACTCCAGCTTCTGGATGCCCGCCATCTTGCCCAGCTTGTTCTGGATGAGCGTCTGTTCGGTGGGGCAGTCCATGGCTTCGATGCGGAACTGGCTCAGGCGCCCGTCTTCAGTGGCCGTGCCGACGGTGACACTGGCTGGCGCGCTGTCATGGGAGCAGCAGGAATGGGCGTGATGATCGTGCTTGCCCACCGGGGTGAACTTGCCCGGTGCAGCATCATGGGAGGCATGGCCGTGGCCGCTATGGTCATGGCCTGCGTGATCGTTTGGCGAATGCTTGTGTATAGAGTCACTCATAAGTCGAGTCTCAAAGTGTGCTTGTTGCCAAGTGAACACCCTGTAGTCACTATAGGGTCAAGCCACAAAACGGGATCGGGCCTCATGAAAGCGTCTTTCAAGATTGGCGAGCTGGCAAAACTCACTGACTGCGCCGTGGAAACCATCCGCTATTACGAGCGCGAGGGCCTGTTGTCCGAGCCTGCGCGCAGCGAGGGCAACTACCGGCTGTACACCCAGGAACATGCCGAGCGGCTGACCTTCATCCGCAACTGCCGCAGCCTGGACATGACCCTCGACGAAATCCGCAGCCTGCTGGCCCTGCGCGACAGCCCACAGGATCAGTGCCAGAGCGTCAACTCACTCATCGATGAGCACATCCAGCACGTCAGCGCCCGCATCGTCAGTCTGCAGGCCTTGCAGGCACAGCTGGTCGACCTGCGCCAACGTTGCAGCGAAGGGGCACCGGATCATTGCGGGATTCTGGATCGGCTGGAGGTCAGCGGCAGCGTCGTCACGCCAGAAGTCGAGCATTCCCACGTAGGCCGCAGCCACGGGCATTGAGCGCGTACGCACAAAAAACCCGGCCTCATCGGCCGGGTTTGTATTCAACATCGATCAACCGTGGTGAATACGCTCCACCGCCTCGGTCACGCCCGCACCGTACGCCGGGTCTGCCAGGCCACAGTGCTTGATGTGCAGCGCGATCACCGGCGCCGACACGCCTCGCAGGGCCCGTGCGGTGTTGTCGAACAGCGACTGCTGCTCTTTCGGGCTCATGTTGCGGAACAGGTTGCCAGCCTGGGAGAAGTAGTCATCGTCCACACGATGGTTCCAGTGCCCCGCCGCGCCTTCGATGGACAGCGGCGGCTCGCGGAAATCAGGCTGCTCCTGGAACGCGCCCTTGGTGTTGGGCTCGTAGGAAGTCATGCCGCCACGGTTGCCGTCGATGCGCATCAGGCCATCGCGGTGGTAGCTGTTCACGTGCAGCGCGGCCTTGGGCGAGTTCACCGGGATCTGGTGGTAGTTGACGCTCAAGCGGTAGCGCTGGGCATCGCCGTAGGAGAACAGGCGGCCTTGCAGCATCTTGTCCGGCGAGAAGCTGATACCCGGCACCACGTTGGACGGCGCGAACGCTGACTGCTCGACATCGGCAAAGTGGTTGTCGGCGTTGCGGTTCAGCTCGAAGTAGCCGACTTCAATCAACGGGTAGTCAGCCTTCGGCCAGACTTTGGTCAGGTCGAACGGGTTGATGTGGTACGAGCCCGCTTCCTTCTCCGGCATGATCTGCACGAACAGTTTCCAGCGCGGGAAGTTGTTCTGCTCGATGTTGTCGTAGAGGTCGCGCATGTGGGATTCGCGATCCGCACCGGCCACCGCTTGCGCCTCGGCGTCACTCAGGTTGGCGATGCCTTGCTGGGACACGAAGTGAAACTTGACCCAGAAGCGCTCATGTTGCGCGTTGAGGAAGCTGTAGGTGTGGCTGCCGAAACCGTGCATCTCGCGGAAGCTGCGCGGAATGCCGCGTTCGCTCATGACGATGGTGACCTGGTGGAACGACTCGGGCAGTTGGGTCCAGAAGTCCCAGTTGTTTTCCGCGCTGCGCATGCCGGTGCGCGGGTCGCGCTTCACGGCGTGGTTCAGGTCAGGGAATTTCAGCGGGTCACGCAGGAAGAACACCGGCGTGTTGTTGCCCACCAGGTCCCAGTTGCCTTCTTCGGTGTAGAACTTCAGGGCGAAGCCGCGAATGTCGCGCTCGGCATCGGCTGCACCGCGCTCACCGGCCACGGTGGAGAAGCGGGCGAACATTTCGGTCTGCTTGCCGACCTGCGAGAAGATCTTGGCGCGGGTGAACCGGGTGATGTCGTGGGTCACGGTGAATGTGCCGAACGCGCCCGAGCCTTTAGCGTGCATGCGGCGCTCCGGGATCACTTCACGGTCGAAGTGCGCCAGCTTTTCCAGGAACCACACGTCCTGCAGCAAAGCCGGGCCGTTTGGGCCTGCGGTCTGGATGTTCTGGTTGTCGGCTACGGGGGCGCCGAATGCGGTGGTCAGTTTGTTGCTCATGATCGTTTCTCCACTGGTCGCGTGTCTTGTTCGATGTGGAGAACGATAAGCAAATGCGGGCCGGGAAGCTCATTGTGAGTCCGCACTGGGTTGATAGCGGAATTCAATTACCTAAGGCCTCATCGATAGCCAAAAGCAAAATTGCCGAACAACACCGATCCCGTAGCAGCACGGCTTGCCGGCGGGAGCGATCTCAAGGACGCCCCCGCCGGCAAGCCGTGCTGCCACGGGATGGTGTTTGCAATCAGCATCCCGGTGCGGCGAGAGGGCTTAGATCTGGCTGCGATGGTAACCGTGCGGCACGCCGCCTTTGGACAGCACCCACTGCCACAGCTGAATGTCCCTTGCGCGGAAGGCGCCGGCGCACGACAACAGGTAATAACGCCACATGCGATAGAAGCGGTTGCCCAGTTGCGCTTCGAACTGCGGCCAGGCCTTCATGAAGTTGTCGTGCCAGGCCATCAGTGTTTTGTCGTAGTCCGAACCGAAGTTGTGCAAGTCTTCAACCACAAACAACCCGTCCATGGCATCGCCCATCTGGCCAATGGAGGGCAGGTCGCCGTTGGGGAATATATATTTGTCGATCCACGGGTCAGGATAAGAGCCGCGCTGGTTCTTGCCGATGGTATGCAACAGGAATAGTCCGCCTGGCTTCAAACAGCGATGGGCCAGTTCCATGTATTCGCGGTGATTCTTGCGGCCCACGTGTTCGAACATGCCGACACTGGCGATGGCATCGAACTGTTCATCCAGTTCGCGGTAATCCTGGAAACGAAACTCCAGCGGCAGACCTTTGTAGCGCTCTTTGGCCCAGGCGATCTGCTCTTTGGAGATGCTCACCCCGACCGCCTCGACCCCGTAATGCTCGGCGGCGTAGCTCATGAAACTGCCCCAGCCACAGCCGATATCCAGCACGCGCATGCCCGGCTTGAGCTGCAGTTTGCGGCAGATCATGTCCAGCTTGGCGGCCTGGGCTTCCTCCAGCGTGGTCGCGTTTTCCCAATACCCACAGGTGTAGGTCATGCGCGAGTCGAGCATCTTCGAATAGAAGTCGTTGCCCAGGTCGTAATGCACCTCGCCCACGGTCTTGGAGCGCTTGATGTTCTGCCGGTTCATGAACTTGGCCATCAGCGCATAGAACACCAGCCGAAGCGGTTTCACGTCTTCGGTCATGCCGGTTTTCAGCAGGCGATGAAAGAATTCATCCAGATGCTCGCTGTCCCATTGGCCATCCATGTAGGCCTCGCCCAACCCCAGATTCCCCTGCGCAAACGCCCTTTCGATCACCCCGGGGCCGTTGAAGCGGATGTCAGAAGGGGCAGATCCGTTGATCTGGATGCCGGCTTCGTTGAGGATCCGTGCAGCGGTGCGATAAAGACCGGAGGTGTGGTCGGAGTAGGTGTCAGTGCTGAAGTTCGTCGTGGTCATGGATAGTTATTTCCAAACGCGTGTCAGGCTAAAGACTTATTGGTAGACCTCGACTATATGTCAAACAAACCACGAAATTAAACTCAATAGTCTCAATACATAGATTGAAAATATCTATCACACTCTTTTATTTACAACCGTGCAAAACACTTATTACGTAACTGCAACAATGCGAACTTCAATTAACCCTACATATGAAACAGCTATTGAGGGTTTAACCGGTTCGAACATCGGGAGATAGTTGCCTACGGTTAGGAGGATGTTTCACCCTCTGTAGCAGCCCGGCCGGGCGGCGCTCCGCTTGCCGGCAGGGGCGTCCTCACAATCGCCCCCGCCGGCAAGCCGTGCTGCTACGGGTTTATCACCAGATCATTAGACGGCGACGGGCGCCTTGATGCTTGGATCGGCGTCGTAGCCGACGATCTCGAAATCTTCGAAACGGTAGTCGTAGATGCTGTCCGGGCGGCGGTTGATCTTCAACTGAGGCAGCGCCTTCGGCGTGCGGGTCAGTTGCGTGGCGATCTGCTCTTCGTGGTTCGAATAGGCATGGGTGTCGCCCAGGCTGACGATGATCTCATGCGGGATCAGGTCGCACTGCTGCGCCAGCATGTGGGTCAACAGCGCCAAGGCGGCGATGTTGTACGGCAGGCCCAAGAACACGTCGGAGCTACGGATGTACAGCTGCATCGACAGTTTGCCATCGGCGACGAACGCCTGATACAGCAGGTGACAGACCGCCAGGGCCTGGCGCCCGGCCTTGACGTTTTCCTGCGGCGAGAGCTTCTCGTCAGGCAGGTACTCGGTGTTCCAGCCGTGGAACAGGATGCGGCGGCTGTTGGGGTTGTTCTTCAGGCAGTCGACCATGTAGTCGATCTGGTTGATCTTGCCGCCATCCTTGGTTGGCCAGCCGGTCCACTGCGCGCCGTATACCGGGCCCAGGTCGCCCTCTTCAGTGGCCCACTCGTCCCAGATGGTCACGCCGTTTTCGTTGAGCCACTTGGTGTTGGTGTTGCCGCTGAGCATCCAGATCAGCTCGTTGGCGATGCTCTTGAAGTGCAGCTTCTTGGTGGTCAGCAGCGGGAAGCCGTCGGCCAGGTTGTGGCGGATCTGACGGCCAAACACCGCGGTGGTGCCAGTGCCGGTGCGGTCGCCCTTGCGGGTACCATTGGCGATGACGTCCTGTAACAGCTCAAGGTATTGCTTCATGCCCTAAGGCCCTCTGTATCGGTGAACCGGCCGGGCGCGCAGGCCCGGCGATTCGAAATCAAACGGCTGCCTTGTTGGCAGCAGGCGCGCGGTGGTAGGCCAGCCAGATCAGCACCAGGCCACCGATAATCATCGGCAGGCTGAGGATCTGGCCCATGGTGACCCAGCCCCACGCGAGGTAACCCAACTGGGCGTCCGGCACCCGGACGAATTCCACGACGAAGCGGAAGATGCCGTAGAACAGCGCGAACATGCCGGAAACAGCCATGGTCGGGCGCGGCTTGCGCGAGAAAAAGTAAAGAATGGCGAACAGTGCCACACCTTCCAGCGCGAACTGGTAAAGCTGCGACGGATGGCGGGGCAATTGAGCAGGATCGCTGAACGGCGGGAAGACCATCGCCCACGGCAGATCGGTCGGTTTGCCCCACAGCTCGCCATTGATGAAGTTGCCGATGCGCCCGGCACCGAGGCCGATCGGCACCATCGGCGCGATGAAGTCCATCAGCTGGAAGAACGACTTGCCATTGCGCTTGCCGAACCAGTAGGTCGCGATCATCACACCGATGAACCCGCCGTGGAACGCCATGCCGCCCTTCCACACCTCGAAAATCAGCAAGGGGTTGGCGATGTAGTTGGGCAGGTCGTAGAACAGCACGTAGCCCAGTCGCCCGCCGACAATCACGCCCATGGCGACCCAGAAGATCATGTCCGAGAGCTTTTCCTTGGTCCATGTCGGGTCGAACTTGTTCAGGCGGCGCGAGGCCAGGAACCAGGCACTGCCGATGCCGACCAGGTACATCAGGCCGTACCAGTGAATTTGCAGCGGACCGATGGCCACGGCTACCGGGTCAATCTGCGGGTAAGGCAGCATTGCGACTCCTCAGGTTGGTGTGCTCACAAGAGCGACGAATCAAATCAGAAAACTGGTACCCACGACCACCAGCAACAGGGCGAACAGTCGTTTCAGCATCCTGGGTGACAGCTTGTGGGCCAGCTTGGCGCCGAAACGGGCGAAAAACATGCTGGTGACCGCAATGCCAATCAGGGCTGGCAGGTAAACAAAACCGAGACTATGCGATGGCAACAATGGATCGTGCCACCCAAGAATCATGAAACTTATTGCACTGGCCACCGCGATGGGAAAGCCACAGGCCGATGAGGTCGCCACGGCCTGCTGCATGGTCAGACTGCGCCAGGTCAGAAACGGCACCGTCAGCGAGCCGCCGCCAATGCCGAAAATCGCCGAAGCCCAGCCGATCACCACACCTGCGGCGGTCAGCCCGCCCTTGCCGGGCACGCCACGGCTGGCCCTGGGCTTGACGTCCAGCGCCATCTGGATCGCGACCAGAATGGCGAACACGCCGATGATCTTCTGCAGGTTCGGGCCTGCAATGTAGCTGGCGGTGACCGAGCCTAGCCCGGCGCCGATCAGGATGCCCACGGTCATCCACCCGAAGACCGCCCACTGCACCGCGCCCATGCGATGGTGGGCGCGGACCGACAGCGTCGAGGTAAAGACGATGGTCGCAAGCGAGGTGCCCACGGCCAGATGTGTCAGTACCGAACTGTCGAAACCTTGCAGGGTGAAACTGAACACCAGCACCGGAACGATGATGATGCCGCCGCCGACGCCAAACAGCCCGGCCAGCACCCCGGCGCACGCACCCAGGACCAGATAGAGCAGAAATTCCATGGGACTCTCCGAAAATCAGTGCGGCATGTTACCGGAGCAGGCCATCGCGCTCTAGCTGTGAGCGATGGATGCCAATCGCGGGTATGCGTAAAGTGACCGAAAAAAGGAGGCCACATGTGCCTGATCGTCTTCGCCTGGCGCCCTGCCCACCCTCAGCCATTGATTCTAGCGGCTAACCGCGACGAGTTTTACGCGCGCCCCACATTGCCTCTGGCGCAGTGGGAACATGCACCTGGGGTTTATGCCGGGCGGGATTTGGAAGCGGGCGGCACCTGGCTCGGGGTCAGTGCCGAGGGCCGGTTTGCGGCGCTGACCAACATCCGCGATCCGGGCAAGCCACTGGGTCGGCGCTCACGGGGAGAACTGGTTGCTCATTTTTTGAGCGGATCGATGTCCATCGAGGATTATTTGCGAGAGGTCGCAGGAAGAGCCGCGGAATATGGCGGGTTCAATCTGTTGGTGGGCAATCGCCATGAGCTGCACTTTCTCAACGCCGCGCAGCCCGTTCCCCGGCGGCTGGAGGCCGGGGTCTATGGCGTATCCAACGCCGGGCTCGATACGCCGTGGCCCAAGCTGGTCAAAGCCCGAGCGGCGCTGGCCGAACATCTGGACACGCCGGAGCCTGAGGCGCTGTTCAGCTTCCTCGCCGACCCAGAGCCCGCCAGCGAGGCCGAATTGCCCAATACCGGCGTGGGGCATGCGACGGAGAAGCTGTTGTCCAGCGTGTTCATCGCCAGCCCCAACTACGGCACGCGGGCGAGCACCGTGCTGATCGTCTCGGCCGACGGCAGGCGCAGGATGGTGGAGCGCAGTTTCGGGCCGTATGGCGGGAGGTTGGGCGAGGTGGGCCTGGAAATCTAACGGACACCGCGCCGATCCAACCGTAGCAGTCCGGCTTGCCGGCGACGGCGTCCGTGAGATCGCTGTCGCCGGCAAGCCGGACTGCTACAGGGTTCGGATCAGTGGCCTTTCACCGACGAAGGGTTGATCATCCGCGACAGGCCAAGGTTTCTCAGGGCCAGTTGCAGCGAACTGCTGATAACCTGCGGATTGTCGTTCTTCATCAACTGTGCCAGCAGTTCCTTGGCCTTGCTCAGGTTGATCTGGCGCAGCATCCATTTCACTTTCGGCAAGTTGGTGGCGTTCATCGACAGGCTGTCGAAGCCCATCGCCATCAACAGCACCGCAGCCGCCGGATCACCGGCCATCTCGCCGCAGATACTCACCGGCTTGCCTTCGGCATGAGCGTCGCGCACCACGTTTTGCAGCGCTTGCAGCACCGCCGGGTGCAGGTAATCGTACAGGTCGGCCACGCGCGGGTTGTTGCGGTCCACGGCCAGCAGGTACTGGGTCAGGTCGTTGGAACCTACCGACAGGAAGTCCACCTGACGCGCCAACTCGCGGGTCTGGTAGACCGCCGCAGGGATCTCGATCATCACCCCCACCGGCGGCATCGGCACATCGGTGCCTTCATCGCGCACTTCGCCCCAGGCACGGTGAATCAGGTGCAGGGCTTCTTCGGTTTCGTGGGTGCCGGAGATCATCGGCAGCAGGATGCGCAGGTTGTTCAGGCCTTCGCTGGCCTTGAGCATCGCGCGGGTCTGCACCAGGAAGATTTCCGGGTGATCGAGGGTCACGCGGATGCCGCGCCAGCCGAGGAACGGGTTGTCTTCCTTGATCGGGAAGTATGAGAGCGCCTTGTCACCGCCGATATCCAGCGTACGCATGGTCACCGGCAGCGGATGGAAGGCCGCCAGCTGTTCGCGATAGATCGCCAGCTGTTCTTTTTCGCTCGGGAAGCGCTGGTTGATCATGAACGGCACTTCGGTGCGATACAGCCCCACGCCCTCGGCGCCACGCTGCTGCGCACGGGCCACGTCGGCCAACAGGCCGGTGTTGACCCACAGCGGCATGCGGTGCCCGTCCAGCGTCACGCAGGGCAGTTCGCGCAGGGCGTCCAGGCCTTGGGACAGCTGGCGTTCTTCCTCGACCACCACCGAATACTGCTTGCGCAGGACTTCGCTGGGGTTGGTGTAGACCTCGCCGTGATAACCGTCGACGATCAGATCGATGCCATCGACCTTGGAATACGGCAGGTCCACCGCACCCATGACGGTCGGAATGCCCATGGCCCGGGCCAGGATTGCGACGTGGGAGTTGCCCGAACCCAGTACCGACACCAGGCCGACCAGCTTGCCTTCCGGAACCTCGCCGAGCATGGCCGGCGTCAGTTCTTCGCTGACCAGAATGGTGTTGTCGGGGTAGACCAGCGCCTGCTGGCGCTCTTCCTGCAGATAGGCCAGCAGGCGACGCCCCAGGTCCTTGACGTCCGACGCACGCTCGCGCAGGTAATCGTCGTCCATCAGTTCAAAACGGCTGACGTGCTCGTTGACCACCGAACGCAGCGCGCCCTGTGCCCACTGCCCGGTCTTGATGACGTTGGTGACTTCGCTGCCCAGCGACGCATCGTCGAGCATCATCAGGTAGACGTCGAACAGCGCACGTTCTTCGGGGCGCAATTGGGTAGCCAACTTCGCCGAAAGTGTACGCATATCGCTACGAACGCCTTCGAGGGCGTTCTTGAAGAGCTTCAGTTCGGCATCGATGTCGGTGACGGTCTTGTCCGGCACCACTTCAAGGTCGGCCGGGGGCAGCATGACCACCGCCGTACCCACCGCCGCACCGGGCGAACCGGCCACGCCGACGAACTTGGCTTCCTGGATACCCTTGCCCTGACGCCCCAGGCCGCGAATGGAACCTGTAGCCTCAGCGTGCGCGATAACCCCGGCCAATTGCGCGCTCATGGTGACCAGGAAGGCTTCTTCGCCCTCGTCGAACTGACGACGCTCCTTTTGCTGGATGACCAGAACGCCGACTACGCGCCGGTGGTGAATGATGGGCGCGCCGAGGAAGGAGGCAAAACGTTCTTCGCCGGTTTCGGCAAAGTAGCGATAACGAGGGTGATCGGCGGCGTTTTCCAGGTTCAGCGGCTCTTCGCGCGTGCCGACCAGGCCGACCAGACCTTCATTGGGCGCCATGCTGACCTTGCCGATGGAGCGCTTGTTCAAGCCCTCGGTGGCCATCAGCACGAAACGATTAGTTTCGGGATCGAGCAAATAGACCGAGCAGACCTGGCTGCTCATGGCCTCTTTGACGCGTAACACAATAATCCCCAACGCCGCCTTGAGATCCTTGGCGGAGTTAACTTCCTGGACGATCTTGCGCAGCGTATTGAGCATGGCTCGGGGTCGAACTCCGTGTCAGTCG